>JACCDQ012109337.1_pt1 | contig 117978 bp, 104 predicted proteins | sample 7446031 | NCBI WGS metagenome assembly JACCDQ01 (sample SAMN15323442, study PRJNA562643) | freshwater metagenome | isolation source: river surface water | place: USA:Blue River Watershed | collected 2017-08-17
ACAGTTTGGGTACAAGTAGCGAAGTTACCATCAGCATCAGTAGCTTTCCAAGTTACAGTTGTGTTTCCAATTGGGAAAGCTGAAGGCGCATCGTTAGTTATTACAATTGAATTTGTAGCAGTACAATTATCAGTAGCAGTAGCCGTTCCAAAAGTACCTACATAAGTACAAGCTTGGTTAGTACCAATTACGAAAGTCTCAGGACAAGAGATAGTTGGATTAGTATGGTCTTCAACACTAACTGTTGATGCAGATGAAATAGTTTCACATAAAGTTACTCCATTTGTTACTTTTACTTTATAATCTCCATTGGTTGTAACAACAAGTGTTGATGCTGTTTGGCCATTAATAATTTCATTATCTTTATACCAAACATAACTTGGAGAGGAAGCATCGGTGTTAGCGGTTAAAGTAGTGGTTAAACAAGCAGTTAAATTACCGCTAATTGTTGCTGTGGGTAATGGGTTTATTGTTATTTTTGCAGCAGTAGAATTTAAATATACATTTTGACATAAAGTGGTACTAACAATTGCTCTGTAATAAGTCGTTTGTTGTAGATCTGAAGGAGTTTGATAGGTTGTATGTGTATTTGTAATTGTATTTATATTACTTTCGAAATTGTCTGTTGATGATTCCCATCGGACTACACTCCCTATTTGTCCCGTAAGGGAGAGGGGCGTTGTGGTATTTTGTCCGTAGCAGTATGTTTTGTCTTCTTTTACAACTCCATTAAGACCAATTAAGAAATCAATATTATTTAAGGCACATGGTGCAGAATTTATACTACCTCCTGAAAATGAAAGGTATTGGGCTAATGTGATTACACCATTGGTAGTTGAATTACATATATTAAAAAGAGTTAATGGAATTTTTATTTCAATAAAGCTATTATCACCTGGAACATAATTTCCAATTGCACTGCTAATTCCTGTTGCGGAAGTAACAAGTTCTAATTTACTATCATTCCATTTATAAAGCTTTAATTCATTTTTACTAGCATCTAATTGTATAACAATCTCTGCACCGTTAATTGGATAAGTAGTATTTTTATAAGTTTCGGTTATTAATCCAGTGTTTGCTTTATTATCAATGTTGAGATAATATCTAAAAATTGCAGAGCCTCCATTTCCATTATTAACACCTAAAAGTAAGTATTGTTCTGTATCCGTATCTTTTGTGATAGCGAATACTCTTTCAACCTGACATGTTGAAGAGGCATTAGCATCAATTATTTTAGTCTGAGCATTGAAATATTCCGTTTCACTGTAGTTTCCGTCTGGAACAAACTGACTGAATCCTGAAGTGAAACTTAATAAACACAACAAAATAAATAAAATGGATTTTGATGAATGAGTAATTTTCGTTTTCATATAATCATTTTTAGTATGGTTGGCGCTAAATTTTAGATCTGTCTAAAAAAAATATTGGATTATCTAATTTGATGCGAATCTAATTACATTAAATTTCTAGAATAAATTTTCTCTTTCAATGACCTAAAAACTCGTTTAAAGGCGTTCTTTTTGTAAAACAAACCCTAAAAATTAGCGTAACTGTATTTGTATTCTCCAGGTTTGTTAATTATAAGTTAATATTTTGGTTTCTGTTTATTTTAATATTAACAATGTTTTTATGAATACGATTCTTAAAAATAGTTATTAACTAAAATTTAGTTTTACTTCTTAAATTCAGGAAAACAGTACTGCTTATTACTTGATTATTGACATATCAAACTTATAATAAAAAAAATGTTTTCCCAAAAAAAATATCGACAAAATACAAAAATATAGGTTAAAAAGACTTAAAATTTAACAAAAGTAGTATTTTAATTATATTAATGTTGTGTCTTTTTATTTTTTATCGTGGTTTGGTGCTAAAAAAATAAATGTTAAAATACTTTGTTTTTTTATACGATTAAATGTTTATTCCGTTATAAATTGTATCTTTCTATTTAGATGATAAAATGATTTGCTACCCTCAAAAAATAAATTTTATGAAAAATTTGATATTAATAAGACATGCTAAATCTAGTTGGGATACTCCTTTGAAAGATATTGACAGGCCATTGGAACAAAGAGGAATGAAAGATGCCCATCTGGTTTCGTTGAATATTTTTAATTATTTACCACAAACCTTTGTGATATGGAGCAGTATTGCTAAAAGAGCCTCTGATACCGCTATTATTTTTGCACAAAATATTTTATATCCGATAGAAAGTATCATATATAAAAAAGAACTTTATACTTTTGACGAAAACCAACTGGAAAAAACAATAAAATCGATAGATGATTCTTATGACAGCGTTATTATTTTTGGACATAATGCAGCCATAACAAATTTTGTTAATAAATTTGGAGACGTTTTTATTGATAATGTTCCTACAACTGGGTTTGTATCGTTAGAATTTGATACCGATTATTGGAAACAAATAAAAAAAAATAAAACTAAACAAATTATATCCCCAAAAGATTTTAAATAAGTATACGTGTGTTAGAACAAAAATATATAGACAGAGAAAAAAGTTGGTTAGCATTCAATGCCAGAGTTCTTCAGGAAGCCGCAGACGGTTCCGTTCCACTTTTAGACCGATTACGTTTTTTAGGAATTTTTTCAAATAATTTAGATGAATTTTTCAGGGTACGATTTGCAGCAATAAGACGTTTAAGTCTTTCGGGAATTTCAGGTGAAAAATTTTTAGGTGGTATTTCGGCAAAACAATCGGTTAAGGATATCACTGAAATTGTAATTAAGCATCAAACGGAAAGTTTGTTGATATTAAGGGATATTGAAACTAAATTGGGTGAAGAAGGCATTTTTATCCTCAATGAAAAAGAAATTTCGAATGAACAGGAAGTGTTTTTAAAGGATTTTTTCATTCAAAAATTAAGCCCGGAGTTAGTCACAATTATATTAAATGACTTGGCAGAATTTCCTTTGTTGAAAGATAATGTTGGGTACTTGGCTGTAAAATTGGTGATGAAACACAACTCAGAAATTCGGTATGCCATTATAGAAATACCTAAAACAATCAATCGATTTTTAGTCTTACCATCCATTGATAATAAAAATTATGTAATTCTTATTGATGATGTCATACGTCATAATTTGAAAAGTATATTCAATATTTTTGAATATGAAAGTGTTTCGGCGCATATGATTAAAATTAGCCGTGATGCCCAATTAGAAATTGATAGCGACTTGAGTAAAAGTATGCTGGAGAAAATTTCAACAAGTGTTAAGGACAGAAGAATAGGGGAACCGGTGCGTTTTATTTATGATCAACAAATTGAAAATGATACGCTTGAATTCTTTTTAGAAAAAATGAAAATCGTTTCTACGGATAGTATTATTCCAGGAGGTAGATATCACAATAGAAGAGATTATATGGATTTTCCTAATTTGGGAAGATTCGATTTGTTATATAAAACGAATGTGCCATTGCCAATTCCGGGATTGAGTCTGGAAGGTAGCATATTGCAAAAAATCAGTAAAAAGGATTATTTATTGCATGCACCTTATCAGTCTTTTTCTTATTTGACAAAGTTTTTGCGAGAAGCGGCACTCGATCCTAAGGTAACCACTATAAAGATAACCTTATATCGGTTGGCTAAAAACTCACAGATTGTAAGTTCTCTTATTAATGCTGCAAAAAACGGAAAAAAAGTAACGGTCCAAATTGAACTTCAGGCTCGTTTTGATGAAGCTTCAAATATTTCTTATGCGGAACAAATGCAAACAGAAGGGATCAACCTTATTTTCGGAATCAAAGGATTGAAAGTTCATAGTAAAATTTGTGTGATTGAAAGAAATGAAAACGGGAAAACCAAGCGATATGGTTTCATTTCGACAGGAAATTTTAATGAGTCTACAGCCAAAGTATATACTGATGTCACGCTTTTTACAAGTCACCAACAGATACTTAAAGACATCACTAAAGTGTTCGAATTTTTTGATATAAATTATAGAATCCATCGTTATAAACATCTTATTGTTTCCCCTCATTATACAAGAAGTCGTTTTTACAAATTGATTGACCGTGAAATTTTGCATGCTTTAGCGGGAAGAAAAACTTATATAAAATTAAAAATGAATAGTTTATCTGATTTTTCAATGATAGATAAGTTATATGATGCCAGCAATGCAGGAGTGAAAATCCAACTTCAGGTGAGAGGAATTTGTTCGTTGATTCCAGGGGTTAAAGGAATGAGTGAAAATATAGAAGCCATAAGTATAGTAGATAATTATCTGGAACATTCCCGAATTTACATATTTGGAAACGCAGGACAAACGGAGGTATATATTTCTTCGGCTGATTTTATGAGTCGAAATCTTGACGGAAGGGTAGAAGTAACCTGCCCTATTTATGACCAGGAGATTAAAAATGAATTAGTAGATAATTTTGATTTGGGCTGGAAAGGAAACGTTAAGGCCAGGTATCATTCGTATAAATTAGATAATAAATACCGCGAAAGAAACGGTAATCCAGAGTTTAGGGCACAAATTGAAACCTATAAATATTATCAAAGGAAAGTAGATTTATTAGATGAAAACTTTTTGTAATTAATGAATTGAAGGAATAAAACAATTAAAATCATATTCGAAAATGATTAATATAAAAAAATATGCAGCAATAGATATAGGATCAAATGCCATGCGTTTGTTAATTACAAATATTGTTGAAATGGAAGGTAAAGAAGTTCAATTTAATAAAAACTCCTTGGTTCGTGTTCCAATCAGGTTGGGACAGGATGCCTTTACGGTTGGAGAAATTTCTCCTGAAAATGTAGAACGCATGTGTGATGCCATGAAAGCATTTAATCTTTTAATGAAGGTACATAAGGTGCAATCGTACAAAGCTTTTGCCACATCGGCCATGCGAGAAGCCTATAATGCCAAAGAAGTGGTTGCCTTGATCAAGAAAAAAGCCGACATAAAAATTGAAATTATTGATGGTAAAAAAGAAGCTGCGATTATCGCTTCTACCGATTTACACCATTTATTGAAGACAGATCAAACCTATCTTTTTGTGGATGTGGGTGGTGGTAGTACCGAATTTACGTTGTTTTCTAACGGTAAAATGGTTAATTCGAGATCTTTTAAGGCAGGAACAGTAAGGCTTTTGAATGGGATGGTTTGTGATGTGGTTTGGAAGGAAATTGAAAAATGGATTAAAACCAATACTGCCGATTATGATGAAGTTACTTTGATAGGTTCCGGAGGAAATATCAATAAGTTGTTTAAAATGTCTGGGAAAACACAGGAAAAACCATTGTCTTATATTTACATCAATTCCCAATATGCATTCTTGAATTCGCTTACTTATGAGCAGCGTATTTCCGAATTAAGTTTGAATCCCGATCGTGCCGATGTTATTGTACCTGCAACGCGTATTTATCTCAACGCAATGAAATGGAGTGGAGCCCGACAGATTTATGTTCCTAAAATTGGACTTTCAGATGGAATTGTAAAAGCCATGTATTTCGGAAAAATATAATTTTATAAAGGTCAAAATACAAAAATGCCTGTTTATAAATTAGATATAAACAGGCATTTTTTATTTAAATTGAGAAAGTAAATATTCTCAGAGGAATGGTGATTTTCTAAAATTAGTAAGGTAAAATTCTTTTTCCTTTTACTTCTTCCAATAACTCGGCCATGGCCAAATAAAAGGCGCTACTACCGCAAATGACACCAATTGTTCCTGCGATAGGAGTTATGGATTCATTTCCGGTCCATTTTTCAATGGCTAATAGAAAAAACAAAATGGTTAAGGAAAGAAAAACAAACTGTTGTACTTTACTTCCGCCCCAGGTTCCATACCACATTAAAGCTGTAAATGTCCCCCAAATAGCCAAATACCAACCCAAAAAAGGTGCAGGTGTAGCAGCAGCAAATTCATTACCGGTACTTGGCAACATCCAAGTAGCAACCAATGTCATCCAGAAAAAACCATAAGATGTAAATGCAGTGGCAGCAAAAAGACTTCCTCTTTTATAAGAGATAATTCCGGCAATTACTTGGGCTATTCCTCCGTAAAAAATACCCATAGCAAGGATTACGGCACTAACGGGAAAAAATCCCATGTTGTGAATGTTTAATAAAATTGTGGTCATTCCAAATCCTAAAAGTCCTAATGGTGCTGGATTGGCTAATTGTTTTTCCATTTTTAATTTTTATTGGTTAGTAATATTTCAAAAATAGAAAAATTTAGCAATAAAAAAAGCTATTTGGAAATTAAATGTTGAGATGACACATAAAATGTATCATTGGAATTTATTAGCTATGAATAGAAAAAAATTAGGCGTTTAAATCTAATCCAAATGTGGTTCGCAGTAATTCGATATTTGGATTTATCTCATGGAGTCTGTTGAAACGATCCTGGTCATTGAAAGATTTTTTATTTTCAATGCTTTCATTTACGATGACTTCAATAGTAATGTTGTGGTTGTGTAAATGGCCTCTTAAATGTCCAAGGAGTCCGAGCATTTCTCTTTCAAAATCCAATTTAGAGCCTTCGTTTGGTAATTCAATTGTGATTGTTGTGCCATTCAAAACAGGGTCATTTATCAACAATAAAGACTCCATAATTTTAAATCCTTTTTCCCCTAAACGTTGTGCATATTTATTCCATTGCAATAACATTTCTGTTTCGGTGAAAGGTTCAGTGGGTAAGTCAACCGTTGTTTTTACAATTTGCTTAGTGCTTTCTTCTAAAGCTTTTTTGGCTCGAATACTGGATAATGAAAAGGCGGAAACTTTTGGTTCGCTGGAAAAAGTCGTTTCAGTTATTGGAGTTGGTGTAACCGAATTTACGGGTGTTTCTACTGATTGAGCAGATATTTCTACAGCTTTTGCGGTAGAAGGGGCATTGGTAACTTTAGATTCTTCAACTATTGAGTAATCTCTTTTTCTGAAATAAGTGGGAGGAATTATAAATGCGTCAACTTTTTTTTTTCTCCATCATAAGTGATAGAGGCCAATTGCATTAAACAAAGTTCAACCAAAAGTCGTTGGTTTTGACTTACTTTATATTTTAAATCACAATCATTGGCAATGGCAATTCCTTTCAATAAAAAATCCTGATCACACTTTTGGGCCTGTAAACCATACATCTTTTGTGCCTGTTCCCCAACTTCCAATAAAGTTAACGTGGAAGGTGTTTTAGAAACGAGTAAATCCCTGAAATGGGAGGCCAGTCCGGAAACAAAATGATGTGCATCAAATCCTTTGGCTAGAATATCATTGAAGGCAAGCAGTAATTCAGGAATTTTGTTTTCAAGAATTAAGTCTGTAATCGTGATATAGGTTTCGTAATCCAGTACGTTCAGATTTTCGGTTACCGCCTGACGAGTCAAATTAGTACCGCAATAAGAAACGACCCTGTCAAAAATAGAAAGGGCATCACGCATGGCACCATCCGCTTTTTGGGCAATAATGTGTAAAGCATCATCTTCAAAAGCGACCCCTTGATTGGAGGCAACTTCTGCTAAATGTTCTTTGGCATCTTTTACGGTGATTCGTTTAAAATCAAAAATCTGACAACGGGATAGAATCGTTGGAATAATTTTATGCTTTTCGGTCGTTGCCAAAATGAAAATAGCATGTTTTGGCGGTTCCTCCAAAGTTTTCAAGAAAGCATTAAATGCCGCCGAAGAAAGCATATGCACCTCGTCAATAATATATACTTTGTATTTTCCGGTTTGAGGAGGAATACGAACCTGATCGATCAAATTACGGATATCATCTACCGAGTTGTTCGAGGCAGCATCCAATTCAAATACATTGAACGCAAAATCTTCTAACGGGTCATCATATCCCGGCTGATTTATTTTTCGGGCCAAAATACGGGCACAGGTTGTTTTACCGACGCCACGAGGTCCGGTAAATAATAATGCAGAAGCTAAGTGATTGTTTTCTATGGCATTCAATAACGTATTGGTAATCGCCTTTTGTCCCACAACATCATTAAATGTTTGCGGGCGGTATTTACGGGCTGATACTATAAATTGTTCCATATAAATTTTTAATCGAAAGCAAATATAGGGTTTAATTTAAAGATTGAAAAATTTATATATTGAAAGATTTAGGATTTATTCCAAAGTCAAATAGGTACGTGTTTAGTATCTTTACGTGTCATCATTAAGTATATTCATTTGATGAGTTTGACAACTTTTTTTCGAAAAGGACACAATTAAGGATGTTATTAATTACAATTGCAATGAATCGACAGGAATTAAAACAGGATATTTTTAAATTGATTGAAGAGAGAATCGGGATTCCTTTTGTAAAAGACAATTATGAAGAAGGTGAAGTATGTTTTGTGAATAATGAGGATTTAAGGTGTGCTTTTAAACTTTACTTCACTACTTATGATGCTGTACATTATATATATGGAATAGTTGATAAACTGTATTGGAAGGAAAATGAAAAATTACCTCCAATACAGTTGTTAAAAATACCTCTTCCCGTAAATGGGGCTTCTTTTTGGCAATATTGCGAAAACGGGAAAAATAAACGGTTGAAGTGTCCAATCGAAACAATTGAATTTGCAAATCTTTCCGATTTGAATTGGTCAATTATTTAAAATAAAGTATCATCTTTAAGATTTATTTCGATCTTTTATACCAATGTCTAATAAGACTTGAGCTGTTTCATTGATGGAATTGGCGGCAAACCCGGCAACATAAACTCCTTTTTTACCCGATTTAGACTGAATACCAAAAACGATAGCTTCATCATCGGGATTTGATTCCCCTTCATAACGGTAGATGTGTTTGATTTCATATTTATGGGGGTTTTTAACGATGTCTTCTTCATGAAGATTAAAATCGTAATTAAAACCATTTTCATTCAATTCATCTAAAGCTTTGGACACGGAGGCATAATGATATATTTGTTTCATGATGTAGGATTTAATTTAAAGTTAATGATTTTAAAATTAACTACAGAAAAAAATAGTAAGGTAAAGGGTATTGTGAAGTATAGATTTTAACATAAGTCGATTGTATTCGAATTTGAAAATTTTAAACCCGATAGCGGGTATTTTGGTATTCCTTTTTGTTGTATTAATACTTTAAATTTCATTCCCATATCAAATAACAGTCTGTAATTCATCAAAGCTTCATGGCTTGCCAATTGCAAATTATCCTTATTTTTTAGTAAAGAGCTGTTTTGATATTCTTTGATGCCAAGTCCCATTAAAAAATTAGCCTGATTGACCATTCCACAGCAATCCATACCGTATTGTAGTCCCCATTGGCTTAAAGCCGAAAAATTGGTATGGGAGGTAATGTCTTGTTCTCCTATATGTTGATACGGATTATCATTTTTATGATGCTTATTGTAGCATAACAATGTTCCGCAACTTCTGCGGCGGTTGTATAATTCAGCTGATTCAGAGCCATAATCTATAGTAATCATGTATCCTTTATGTAAGTTTTGGGCAACTTCTTTAATCCATAACAAAGCCTCCAGATTTATTTCTGTTCGAAATCCTTTTGCCAGCTGTATCCCCAAAGTTTCAAAATAATTGGTGAGTTCTTTTTGGGCAGGTTTCAAAACTTCGATGAAATCACTGTTGTAATCAACAAAGACTTCCATGAGTTGGTCCTGCATGATTACCTGATGAACCGAGAAATTATCTACCAATTCATTGGACAAAATGCACCCATTAATTTCGGGGAGCTCTTGTGTGGAGTTGTACCAAGTTACTTTTTCATGCAAATGTTTTTTTTCAATCGCTTGCATGCTGGTACTTTTTTCTATAATGCAATAAGTCAGGCTATTGTATAGTGGAGTATTGTTCTTGAGGTAATCTAAAATATCATGGCATAACAGACCTGTTCCGGCGCCGTATTCAACAATTGTAAAAGGATTTTTGCCTAAAATTTGCCACATTTCTTCCATTTGCCGCCCTATCATGGCTCCAAAGTCGGCCGATATGTATGGACTGGTATAGAAATCACCGTCTGTTCCAATCTTATTTTGTGATGAATTATAGTATCCCATTTCAGGATAATATAATGCCATTTCCATAAAATCCCTAAAAGATAATGGGCCTTCTTTTTTAATCCGTTCTATTATGATTTCGGAAAGTAACATCAATGGTAGGATTAAATCTGTTTTTTCAAGTACATCAAGACAATATTATCTATATAGATAGATGTTCTTCTTTGTTATTATGTCAGAGAAGCACTGTAAAAACTAGATTTTGCATTGTCCGCTTCCTTCGATGCATAATCTTTCCAAAACACGGGCAGCATCACTATCTGAATTTGCCGAAAAGCCGGCTACAAAAACGCCTTTTTGGTCAGAACTTGATTTTATGCCATAAACTACTGCCTCATCATCCGGACTGGAATCTCCCTCGTAACGGTATACGTGTTCCACTTCGTAGTTATGCGGATTTGTGGTGATATCTTTTTCGTTAAGATTAAAATCATAGGTGAAACCTTTTTCTTTTAATTCGGCTAAGGCTTCAGAAACTGTGTTGTAATGATAGATAGGTTTCATGGTGAATTAAAGATTAATTGTTAATACTTAAAGGTAACTATTTTATTATTAAGTTGTTGTAAAAGGGATGTTAAAGTAAATTTTTTAAAATTGACTTCATTGAAAAATTATTGTAAATTCGCCCCACAGACCGCCTTATCGCCGTCCGCCACGGCGGAGGGAGGAAAGTCCGGACACCATAGAGAGGCATAGCGGGTAATACCCGTCATCCGCTGCGGCGGATAGGACAAGTGCAACAGAAAGTATGTACAGGTAATGCTGTAGTGAAACCAGGTAAACTCTATGCGGTGAAATATCAAGTATATCAGCATTTAAGGGTTTCTCGCCCGTTGTTGAAGGGTAGATAGCTTGAGCTTATGAGTAATTATAAGCCTAGATAAATGATAAGGGTTCGTTTCGGCGAATACAGAATCCGGCTTATAGGTCTGTTTTTTTTTTAGATTTAATTACTTCGTTTTTTTAGATAATAAATTTACATTTTAGAATTCTAAATAAATGTATAATTCAATAAAATATATATACCATTTATTTGTTATATATTTCAAATTTTAAGTCATATCCTTTTATGGTTTATAAATTGCAACCTATTAGAGATGTAACTTAAAAATAACGTATTTTACTTTATGATAAGTAGTGTTTTATTTGATATAATCGATACTGTGCCCCTACCGAGTATTATCATTGATAAAGAATTTAATTTAAAATATTTAAATTCTAAGGCAATTGAAGTGCTCAATATTGATTTTGATAAATCAATTACGAAAAATAGTAATCGATATTTTCCAAAATTAAATTTATGTGATGTAAAGGAATCAATACCTATTGAAACGTTGTTTATAGATGATCAAGACAATTATTTTGAAATTATTTTGAAATATGAATCATTGTCATTTGACGGATGTTTAGGTGTTATTTATATTATAAAAAATCCACAACTGGTTTCTTCAAATTCCGATTTTGCAAAAACAGAATTAAACATATATAAAGAAAGACTTCATTTTTTTGAAACTTACTTAACAGATGCAAATGTAGGAATTAAAGTATATAATAAACAAGGTTTATTAATTTATTTAAATAAAATGGAAACCAATCGCCTTGGAGTTAAACTCAAACGCGACACACAACTTCATATTTGGGACATAGAAAAGCATTTTAGGTCGGAAACAGAATGGAATACGGTACAGTCAAATTTAAAAAACAACCTTAAATATACTTATGTTAGGAAACAATCAATTGATAATCCTAACCAAAGAGATTTATCTGTAAATATTAAATACAGAAAAATTAAAAATCAAGAATATTTTATTTTCACCACTACTGAAATTAAGGATACTCCAATTAATCAATCTGAAATTGAAGAAAAAGACAAACAAATAGTTCTCTTTAATAAGGAGATTCCGGCAGTGGTGTATCAATTTGTTATTGATGAAAATAATAAGAATTATTTTACCTATGTAAACGATTCATTTGAAAAAATGTTTGGGTTTAAATTACCTTTAAATGATAAAAAATGGTTGTCATCTGTAAATTTTGATAAAATTAATTTAAGACCCTTTTTAGATTCTTTAAATACTACAATAAAAGAAGCGGACGAATATAATTTCAATTGGAATTTAGATTTTCCCGATGGTTCCAAAAAATGGTTTCAGGTAAATGCTTTGCCTACTGTATATGAGAATAAAATTATTTATAGTGGGATAATTCTGGATATTACAGAACGTAAAAATCTGGAAATTGAAATCATTAAAAAGCAGCAATTTAATGAAAGTGTTTTAGATAATATTCCTGCAGATATTGCTGTTTTTGATGACAATCATAGTTATATGTACATCAATCCCAACGGGATTAAAGATATTGAGACCAGAAGTTGGTTGATAGGCAAGAATGATTTTGATTATTGTGAACTTAAAGGGATTGATACGGCAATTGCCAAAACAAGGCATAAGCGTTTTTTAAAGGCGATTCAAACCAAACAAGAAGTGGAATGGATTGATTTGCATCATAAAAACAACAAAGATATTTATGTCTTACGACGTTTTCGTCCTATAATACTAGATGGTAAGTTTGTCTATATGATTGGTTACGGAATAGATGTAACCGAATTAAAAAATACCCAGGATATTGTAACTAAGAATCAAAAAAGTAGCGAGTTGATTTTAAAATCGGCATTAGATGCCATAGTGAAATTCAATTCGAAAGGGAAAATCATATTTTGGAATCCAAGTGCCGAAATTGTTTTTGGCTGGAAGTCAGAAGAAGTTTTGGGTAAAGTGATTTATGATATTATATTTCCAAAATCAATTAGAGATTTTTATTCCAATGAAATAAAAGAGTATACTAAAAGTGGTAAGGGAGCAGTTTTAAATAAATTATTGGAGCTTTCAGGAATACATAAATATAAAGGTCAATTTCCAGTTGAAATAACCGTTTTGCCGATAGAAGAGAGTAATGATTCGTTAAGTTTTTGTGCTTTTATCAGGGATATTTCTTCTAGGATTGAAAAAGAATATGAGATTAATAAGCAAAATAAAATGCTTCGAAATCAAAACATTGAATTAGAGCAATTTACTTACATCACTTCTCATGATTTGCAGGAGCCACTATTAACTCTTATGAGTTTTTCGGAACTGCTCATGGAAGAACATAGTGAAAAATTAGACGAAGAAGGAAATTTGTTTGTCGAATTCATTAATAAATCGGCAATACGAATGCGGGAGCTGATTACTGGATTAATGGAATATGCCAGAATTGATAAAAGAGAAGCAATTGAAATGGTCGATTGTGATGCAATCGTAAAAATTGTTTTGAATGATTTAAATTTAAAAATTAAAAAAAGCAAAGCAATAATCAAAGTAGATTCATTACCCGTATTAAATGCATATCCTACTTATTTGCGGTTATTATTTCAAAATCTGATTAGTAATGCAATTAAATTCAAAAAGAATGATACTATTCCCGAAATTAAGATAACCTGTTTAGAGCGTAAGGATGATTGGTTATTTTCTATTTCGGATAACGGGATTGGTATTTCTGAAAAAAATAAAGATCAAATTTTTATAATTTTCAAACGACTAAACAATCAAGAATCCTATGAAGGTCACGGAATCGGATTGGCTCATTGTAAAAAAATAGTAAATTTACATTTGGGAGAAATCTGGGTAGATTCTGTCAAAGGAGAAGGCAGTGTGTTTAATTTTACAATTTCAAAAATTATATAAATAATGATTGATAATGTTACAAAAGTAGTACTTATAGATGATGATAATACCACTAATTATTTACACAAACGAGTGTTGACCAAAAATAATTTGGGCGAATCTATAGTGGTGGCTAAAAATGGGGAAGAAGGAATCAATGTATTATTGGAAATAAATAAGGATGTAAGCAGCGAAGAGCGAGTATTGATTTTTTTAGATCTTAATATGCCCGTTATGGATGGCTGGGAATTTTTAGAAGTCTTAGAAGGAATCAGGGAACAAATAAAATTTAAATTTCGATTGTTTATTGTCAGTTCATCAATTAATGTAGATGATATAGAACGGGCTGAAAAGAATAGTTTAGTTTCAAAATACTTGAAAAAACCGCTAAATAATGAATTAATCACGGTTTTAAGATCTGAATATTTAAATTGGTAATGCTGTAATTTGTTTTAATTCTTATTAAAATGTTCAATAAGAATTAAAATTATTCTTCTTCAGAATCATCTTCTACATCCTCGTCAGTATCTTCAATTTCTTCTTTTTCAAATTCAAAAAAACTAAAAATAGAACCGCCATAACTTTTTTGGAACGAGAAATGGATCATGTGATCCAGCTTGGTGTATTTGGAATGTTCTATGATCATCATCCCATCTTCGTTGAGGATGTTTCTTTCGAAAACAAGTGAAACTACTTTTTCAAAAGTCGCTTGGTCTAATCCATAAGGAGGATCGGCAAAAACAATATCAAACGAAGCATTACATTTTTCAAGAAATTTAAAAACATCACTTTTGGTTGCGGCAATATTAAAATCATATTCGGCTGCCGTTTGTTTGATAAATTTTACACAGCCAAAATCGCCGTCTACAGAAGTTATTGGCGAACTTCCTCTGGAGGCAAATTCGTAACTGATGTTTCCGGTTCCGGAGAACAAATCCAATACTTTTAAGCCTTCAAAACTGAAATGGTTATTCAAAACATTAAATAATGCTTCTTTAGACATATCGGTAGTGGGACGAACGGGAAGGTTTTTGGGAGGGTTGATGCGTCTGCCTTTGTATTTTCCTGAAATGATTCTCATGAGTTGAAAAGTATAAAATGATTTCTATTTTCTGCTTCAGAAAAATAATTGTTCCAGCGTAAATCTTCAACATCTATCAAGGAAACATTGCGGATGTATTTGTAGGCTATAGTATAAAAATCACTTTCGGGGGTAATATTTCCGATTAATTCCATCGGAAAGTTTTCCGGATTCAATTTCAATTGTTCTGCCGTGAATAAGATATAATAAATAAAATCTTCCGGGGTTTGATATTCGAACGAATTGAAAAACAACAGTTTTTGATTTTGGATTACAATGATTTCAAAATGACCTTGGTTGAAATGCACCATCATTTTTTTATCGTCATTGTTTTTGGATGCATTCAATAGTGTAGTCACCAAAATACTGTTGGCATGTTTGTATTCAAAAGTGCCAAATTGATCAATAAAGAAATTATTCATATTTACATACGGGATATAAACCGCATTGATTTGATAATTGCTGATTTCGTCGAAAGCAAAAAAATCGGTTTCAAAAACTTTGGTGTTGTATTGTAAATAACTGCCCAGATAATTTTCATCAAATAAGGGAGCCGGTACAAAAGTCGATAAGTTGTTGTTGTGAATTACCAATACTTCATCGTAGGTTTCATTCAGTTCCGGATGCTTCCGAAAAGCATCCGCAAACAAATCTTCAATTTTGATTCCTTTATTAATGGAATCAAATTGTACTTCATTAAAAGAAGTAATCGTATGGTTGAGTGTGTCAAAACAGCAAAAAGAAAGCCCGGTCAAGGAAACTTGAATGGAGAGTTTTTTATATTTCTTTTCGGTGATATCCATTAATGAAGATTTTTTCTGATTGGCAAACTTACAAATTTTAAAACCAACGGCAATAGTACTGGTTGAAAGTTTTGCCACGAACCGTCGCAAAGTAATCACGAAGATGATCTAAGTTTTTATATAACTACAAATTACACAAATTGTCACAGATTTACTAAAACTTATATTGACTTAATGCTCTTGGCTTTTCTTTCTAAAAGCATTTTGAAAAAACTTAAATGGCTTATATGGTTTAAAAAAAACTATCTTTGAAATTCAATTTACAACTTCGCTTACAAGATGATTTCTTCCCAGTTTTATAGTCTTTTAAAAAATAAATTTCCGTTTTCGCCAACATACAAACAGGATATTTTTTTTCAGAAGATTGCTATTTTCCTAACCGAAAAAGAGAATAATACCATTTTTGTACTCAAAGGATATGCTGGAACCGGAAAAACAACGGTGATTTCTACGATTGTCAATAACCTGATTGAAATCAATAAAAAGTATGTGTTGCTGGCGCCAACCGGTCGCGCGGCTAAGGTAATTGCCAATTATTCGAACAAACCGGCTTTTACCATTCATAAGAAAATTTATTTTCCCAAGAAGTCTTCGGGTGGTGGAGTTTCGTTTACGCTTCAACCCAACAAACACAAAAACACTATTTTTATCGTCGATGAAGCTTCGATGATTTCGGATACCGATTCGGATTCTAAATTGTATGAGAATGGTTCGCTCCTGGATGATTTAATTTCCTATGTATATTCCGGAACCAATTGCAAGATGATTCTTTTGGGTGATACGGCTCAGTTGCCTCCGGTGAACTTGGATATCAGCCCGGCATTAGACACCCATACCTTAGCGGTTCATTACGATAAAGAAGTTGAACATATAGAGCTGGATGAAGTCATGCGTCAGGAAGAAGATTCTGGGATTTTGTATAATGCCACCGAACTTCGGGAATTGTTAAAAGAATCCTTTATTACCGATTTCCAATTTGATGTCAAGAAATTTAGAGATATTGTTCGGCTTACCGATGGGTATGATATTCAGGATGCTATCAATTCGGCTTATAGTAATTATAGCATCGAAGACACCGCTTTTATTGTTCGTTCCAATAAAAGAGCAAATCAATACAACGAACAAATCCGTACTCGAATCCTTGATAAAGAGAGCGAACTCTCAACGGGTGATTTTTTGATGGTGGTGAAGAACAATTATTTTTGGTTGAAAGATTCCGATGAAGCCGGATTTATTGCCAATGGAGATATTATAGAAGTGCTGGAAATCTTTGGTATTTTGGAATTGTACAGTTTCAAATTTGCGAAAGTAAAAATCCGAATGGTCGATTATCCCAATCAAAAACCATTCGAAACAGTGTTATTGTTAGATACTATCAAAAGTGAATCCCCGTCTCTGACTTACGAAGAATCGAATCGTCTGTACCAAGAAGTGTTGAAAGATTATGAGGGAGAAACAAAGTTCAAACAGTTTCAGAAAGTGAAAGCTAATGAATATTTCAATGGATTGCAAGTGAAGTTCTCCTATGCTATTACCTGTCATAAATCACAAGGCGGACAATGGAATACGGTTTTCATAGAACAGCCGTATTTGCCAAACGGGATCGACAGAGATTATATTCGTTGGTTGTACACGGCGATGACTCGGGCCAAGAATAAATTATATTTGATAGGTTTTAAGGATGAAAGTTTTGTGGACTAACTTTTAGAAAGTACGGTTTCTCTATGCTGTAAACCCCATTCTAACATTTTATCTAAAACATCGCCTAATGATTTTGCAGATTCGGTCAACTCGTATTCTACCGAAATGGGAGTGGTATTATAAACAGTACGTTTCACCATTCCATTCATTTCCAGATCTTTCAATTCTTTGGATAACATCCGGGGAGTGATTTTCGGGATATTGCGCTGTATTTCTGTAAATCGTCTTTTTTCAAATAGCAAAGAACCGATAATCGGTAATTTCCATTTTCCATTGATTACATTTAAAGTATCATTTACAGCTAATACAAACTGAATTGGACATGCTTTCGCTTCTTTAAAACTGAGTGTGCTTTCCATAATCTATTGATTTTACTGTTACTATACTAAAGTATATTGGTATACTTTAGTATAGTAGTATATTTTGTATAGCAAATGTAATTATCTTTGACTTAATATTAATGATAAAGTTTAAAAAAAAATGGATACAAAAATTTTAGTTACTGGTGCAACAGGAAATCTTGGAAAAACGACTATTGATTTTCTATTAAAAAAAGGGCTTAAAGCAGAAAATATTTCAGCTTTGGTTAGAGACGAGTCCAAAGCAGCAGATTTAAAAGCCCAAGGCATCACTATAAAAACAGGAGATTATGACAATTATGATTCTTTGGTAGCGTCATTTCAAGGAGTAGGTAAATTGTTACTGGTTTCAGGTACTGATTTAGTGAATCGTGGTAAACAACAATTGAATGCTGTTAAAGCAGCAAAAGAAGCTGGTGTAAAGCATATCTTGTATACCAGTTTTGAACGTAAAAATGAATCGGATACTTCACCAATTGCATTTTTGGCAAAATCTCATATAGATACAGACAATGCAATTAAAACAAGTGGAATGAAGTATACGATTTTTAAAAATAATTTATATTTAGAGGTATTGCCTATGTTTTTAGGGGAGCAGGTGTTGGAATCAGGTATTTATTTTCCGGCCGGAGAAACGTCAGCAGCTTATGTTTCCCGAAATGATTTAGCAGAAGCCGTTGCTAATGTTTTGCTTACTGAAGGTCATGATAACAAAGAATATGCAATGAATAATGTTGAAAATTATACTATGAAAAACATTGCAGAGACTTTAAGTAAAATAACAAATAAATCGGTTAATTATAAGAGCCCCAGTCCCGAAGATTATACCGCTGTTTTGACTAAAGCGGGTGTTCCAGGAGAATATATTGGAATGTTTGTAGGATTTGCAGCAGCTATAAGACAAGGGGAATTTAATGCAGTGACAACTGATTTAGAAAACTTATTGGGAAGAAAACCGATTTCATTAGAAGATTTTTTGAAGCAAGTTTATGCAAAATAAAACCAATAGGTTGAAGACTAAAAAAACGGACAATTAAATTGATCCGTTTTTTTATAAATAGACATCTTTTAAGAAGAAAAAGATTTTTACATTTAAGGATTATTATGATAATATTGGATATGAATACGCTAAACGATTTACATAAAATTTCAAGTTCTTTTTCGAATACCGTAAAAATGCCGGTGTTGTTTTTGGGACATGGAAGTCCGATGAATGCCATTGAAGAAAATGAGTTTGTGACGGGTTTTAGAAATTTGGCTAAAACCTTACCGCAACCCAATGCTATTTTATGTATTTCGGCACATTGGTTTACCAGAGGTACTAAAGTCACCGCGATGGAAATGCCGAGAACGATTCACGATTTTGGTGGTTTTCCGCAAGCCTTGTTCGAGGTGCAATATCCCGCCAAAGGAAGTCCGGAATTGGCATTGGAAACAAAACAGTTATTACTGCCCACAGCAGTAGAACTGGACGAACATTGGGGGCTGGATCACGGTGCATGGAGTGTTATTAAACATTTATATCCCGAGGCTAATGTTCCTGTAATTCAATTGAGTATTGATTATACGCAATCCGGACAATATCATTTTGAGTTGGCCCAACAATTAAGTGTTTTACGTCATAAAGGGATTCTCATTGTAGGAAGTGGGAATATTGTCCATAATTTACGTTTGGTTGATTTTCAGAATTTCGACAGGGATAATTACGGTTATGATTGGGCGATAGAAGCCCGAGCCACCGTAAACGATTATTTGTTGGGGGGTAATTTTCAGCCTTTGATAGATTTTGAAAAGCAAAGCAAAGCCCTGCAATTAGCGATTCCTACACCAGACCATTATTTGCCTTTGATTTATGCACTAGGCTTAAAAGAAAAAACAGAAGAATTGATTTTGTTTAATGACAAATTATTAGGGGGTTCCTTGAGTATGACTTCGGTGAAGATTATGTAGGTTCATTTTGTGTATTTTTACAGTTCCGGAATATTGTTCATCTGTATAATCGATGCATAGAAATGAGAGAAATTTATAGTAATCAAAATGACAATTAATAATTAAAATTTAAAATATATCTTTGCTTTGTGCCTTTGCGGCAAAATAAAATATACCAATGAAAATAATAGCAGTCCTTCCCGCACGTTATGCCTCTACACGATATCACGCTAAATTAATGCAAGATTTAGGAGGAAAAACCGTTATCTTGCGAACTTATGAAGCCGCCATAAAAACCCAATTGTTTGATGATGTTTTTGTGGTAACCGATTCCGATTTGATTTTTAACGAAATTGTGTCTCATGGTGGAAAAGCTATCATGAGTATTAAGGAACATGAATCGGGGAGTGATCGTATTGCCGAAGCGGTGGAGCATCTGGATGTAGATATTGTGATTAATGTGCAAGGTGATGAACCTTTTATCGATGCGGCCTCTTTAGAAAAAGTGATTGAGGTTTTTAAAAATGACACCGAGAAGAAAGTCGATTTAGCATCCTTAATGCGTGAAATAAAATCGGAGGAAGAAATCAATAATCCCAACAATGTAAAAGTGGTGGTCAATCAAAACGGTTTTGCATTGTATTTTTCGCGTTCGGTAATTCCGTATCCTAGGGAGAAAAATGTAGGTGTTCGGTATATGCAGCATATTGGGGTGTATGCGTTTAGAAAACAGGCCTTGATGGATTTTTACCGTTTGCCAATGAAATCATTGGAAGCTTCCGAAAAACTGGAACAATTGCGTTATCTGGAATTTGGAAAACAAATTAAAATGATTGAGACTGTCCATGTCGGTATCGGAATTGATACCATTGAGGATATGGAGAAAGCCCGAAAAATGCTTTTGAGATAATATTTTGAGTAAATGAATTATAAACCTAAAAGAGTTATTAGACATGAGATTTAACAAGAACAAGAATCTTTTTTTAATTTTTGCTGTATTATTATCAACTTTTGCAATGGCACAGCATACCGTAATTATGAGTCCGCCAGAGGTTTCACCCATGCCGATGAAGCCTGAGATGACTGAAATCTGGGAGCCAGAGGTAAAAGTGATTACTCCGGGTCAAAAATTAGGTGATGCTCCTTCTGATGCAATCATTTTGTTTAATGGGAAAAATTTTGATCAATGGGTAAGTCAAAAAGACAATAGCAAACCTGTTTCTTGGAAAATAGTCAATAATGATTATATGGAGGTTTTACCAGGTTCTGGGGCTATCGAAACAAAAATGAAATTTGGAGATTGTCAATTGCATATCGAATGGAGTGCTCCCGATGTAGTGCTTGAAGGTGGGCAATGGCGGGGAAATAGTGGCGTTTTTTTTCAAAACAGATATGAACTTCAGGTATTGGACTCTTACAATAACAGAACTTATAGTAATGGCCAGGCAGGAAGTATATACAAAGACCATCCCCCGTTGGTCAATGCTATGAAAGGACCTTTAGAATGGAATACTTATGATGTAATATATTCCGCTCCTCGTTTTAAAGCAGATGGGAGTATAGATGTTCCGGCAAAAATCACCGTTTTTCATAATGGAGTTGTGGTTCAAAATAACTCAACTATTAATGGTTTGACTCTTTATACGGGCTTACATAATTATCCTTCAGCCCACGGAGAAGATGTAATCGCGTTACAGGATCATGATTGTAAAAATCAATTTAGAAATATATGGATTCGAAAGCTGTAAAATAAATGAAGTTTAAGGAGTGTTTCAAAGGCACTCCTTTTTTATTGTACATGGCTTTAAGGGAGCGGGTGTTTTTTAAAATCTAATTTCCTTATATTTGTTGACCAAAAAAAACAATCAGAGAGTGACTCAAATCAATAAATTTAAAATATTTAATGACCCTATTTATGGGTTTATTTCTTTACCAAATCCTTTAATTTACGATTTAGTTCAGCATCCGTATTTTCAGCGATTGCGACGTATTTCTCAAATGGGATTATCCTATTTGGTATATCCCGGAGCCAATCATACCCGTTTTCATCATGCCTTAGGCTGTATGCATTTGATGCAAAAGGCAGTTGATGTTTTACGTTTCAAAGGAGTTGTTATTTCTACCGAGGAAGAAAATGCACTTTATATTGCTATTTTACTACATGATATCGGACATGGGCCGTTTTCTCATGCCATGGAAAAAAGCATCGTAGAAGATGTACATCATGAGGAAATTTCCCTGTTATTGATGCATCAGTTGAATAAAGAATTCAACGGTCAGTTGGGTTTGGCAATTCAGGTTTTTGAAGGAGATTATCATAGAAAGTTCATGTTGCAATTGATTTCGAGTCAATTGGATATGGATCGGATGGATTATCTTAAACGGGATAGTTTTTATTCGGGGGTTTCAGAAGGGAATATCAATTCGGAACGACTCATTCAAATGATGAATGTAGTGGATGATGTTCTTGTGATTGAAGAGAAAGGAATCTATTCGGTAGAAAAATTTCTGATGTCCCGACGATTGATGTATTGGCAGGTGTATTTGCATAAAACCAGTTTGGTAGCTGAGTTGATTTTGACTAAAATATTAAAACGAGCCAAAGAATTAACCATAAAAGGAATTGTCCTGCCTTGTAGTGAACCCTTGCAGTTTTTTTTGCAAAATAAAATTACAGTAGCCACTTTTGATACTGTAACATTGGATTTGTTTTCACAGTTAGATGATTTTGATGTAATATCTGCATTGAAAGCTTGGCAGTATAATGATGATTTTATTTTGTCGGCATTGAGTAAAATGATTATCAACAGGGATTTATTAAAGATAAAATTAACGCACGAAAAAGGAGAAACAGATGAATTGCTACCTTTAAAAGAGCGTTTTGCCCAGGAAAATAATATCAGCATTGCTGAAACCAATTTCTTTATTTTTAAAGGTAAAATAAAAAATCAAGGGTATAGTAAAGTGGCAGAGCCAATACGCATTTTGAAAAAAGACAGAACGATTGAAGATGTCATTGAGTCTTCTGACCAGCTGAATTTAAAATCATTATCAAAATCGGTCACCAAATACTATAACTGTTTTCCAAAACAACTGATATAAAAGGACATTTCAAATCTATTTTTTTATATTTTTGTCGCGATGAAACGAGAAAAGCAATTTTTTTATATGTTTAGAGAACTGTATATCGCAAGTTCCATCTTATGCACAAATATAAAAAGTATCTAAAATAAGATGAAATTTACAGCAGAACAAATAGCAGGAATTTTGGAAGGCGAGGTGGTTGGGAATCCCAATGCCGAGGTTGATACCTTGTCCAAAATTGAAGAAGGGAAGGAAGGTTCATTGACTTTTTTATCAAATCCAAAATACAATAATTACATCTATACTACCGAGGCATCGATTACCATTGTTAATAAAACATTTATCCCGGAGGCTGAACTAAAAACAACACTTATAAAAGTAGAGGATGCTTATATGGCATTTTCTAAATTATTAGAATTTTATGATCAGGCCAAAGGAAATAAAAGTGGGATAGAACAGCCTTGTGTCATTTCTGAAACGGCCAAATATGGTACGAATCTGTATTTAGGAAGTTTTAGTTACATAGGTTCAAAGGTAACTATGGGTGATAATGTTAAGATCTATCCAAGTTGTTTTATAGGGGATAATGTTGTCATTGGCAATAATGTGACTATTTTTGCCGGTGTCAAAATTTATTCTGAAACGGTAATTGGTTCCAATTGTACAATTCATTCGGGAAGTATTATTGGTTCGGATGGTTTTGGTTTTGCACCAAATACAGACGGGACTTATAAAAAAGTGCCACAAATAGGGAATGTGGTTATAGAGGATAATGTAGACATTGGTGCTTGTACTACTATCGATAGAGCTACAATGGGATCTACCATTATTAGAAAAGGGGTAAAATTAGACAATCAAATTCAGGTTGCCCATAACGTAGAAATAGGAGAGAATACCGTAATTGCAGCGCAAACCGGTATTGCAGGCTCTACAAAAATTGGAAAAAACGGAATGATTGGCGGCCAGGTTGGAATTGTAGGACATTTAACTATTGGAGACAATGTTAGAATTCAGGCGCAATCTGGTGTCGGAAGAAATATAAAAGATAAAGAAGTATTGCAAGGAAGTCCAACATTTGGCTATAATGATTTTAGTAAATCGTATGTTCATTTTAAAAATTTCCCTAAAATAGTAGAAGAAATAGAAGAGTTAAAAAAACAAATATTAAACCAAAAAAACGGAAACAATGGTTAAACAAAAAACCATCAAAACAGAAATCTCTCTTACTGGAGTTGGATTACACACAGGTAAAGAAGTTACAATGACTTTTAAACCGGCTCCAATTAATAATGGTTTCTCTTTTGTTCGTGTAGATTTAGAAGGACACCCGGTTATTGAAGCTGATGCAAATTATGTTGTCAATACACAAAGAGGTACTAATCTGGAAAAACTAGGCGTAAAAATTCAAACACCTGAGCATGTTTTGGCTGCTGTAATGGGATGTGATTTAGACAACGTGATTATAGAGTTAAATGCATCTGAATTGCCGATCATGGATGGCTCTTCCAAATATTTTGTAGAAGCTATTGAAAAGGCAGGTATTGAAGAACAAAATGCCAACAGAAATGTTTATGTGGTAAAAGAAGTAATTTCGTATGTAGACGAGGAGTCTGGCAGTGAAATTCTCATCATGCCAAGTGATCAATATAGTGTAACAGCTATGGTTGATTTTGGGACTAAAATTTTAGGAACCCAAAACGCTACAATGAAAAATATTTCTGAATTCAAATCAGAAGTTGCTGATTCCAGAACTTTCAGTTTTCTGCACGAATTAGAATCCCTTTTAGAAAACGGTTTAATAAAAGGAGGCGATTTAAACAATGCCATTGTTTATGTAGATAAAGAAATATCTGCACCAACAATGGATCGTTTGAAGGTAGCTTTCGGAAAGGAAACTTTGGCGGTAAAACCAAACGGAATTTTAGACAATCTTACGTTGCATTATCCTAATGAAGCGGCAAGACATAAATTACTGGATGTAATTGGAGATTTGGCTTTGATTGGTACTAAAATTCAAGGAAAGGTAATTGCGAATAAACCGGGACATTTTGTAAATACCCAGTTTGCCAAAAAAATGGCTAAAATCATCAAAATCGAACAAAGAAATTTTGTTCCAACGTATGATTTGAATCAAGAGCCTTTGATGGATATTCATAAAATCATGGCAGTATTGCCTCACAGACCACCATTTTTGTTGATTGACAGAATTATAGAAATGTCTGATTCACATGTGGTAGGGATGAAAAATGTGACCATGAACGAAAATTTCTTTGTTGGGCATTTTCCTGATGCACCTGTTATGCCGGGTGTATTAATCGTTGAAGCGATGGCTCAATCGGGAGGGATTTTAGTATTAAGTACAGTTCCCGATCCAGAAAATTATTTGACTTATTTCATGAAGATTGACAATGTTAAATTCAAACATAAAGTCTTACCGGGAGATACTTTAATTTTTAAATGTGATTTGATTACTCCAATTCGTAGAGGAATTTGTCACATGCAAGCCAATGCTTATGCTAATGGTAAATTAGTGGCAGAAGCAGAGTTAATGGCTCAAATTGCTAGAAAACAATAAATTAAGCTTAAAAGAACAAATGAAAATATAATAGTTTCGTTTGTTCTTTTAATTAATAATAACATTAAAATTAAGTAGATGAATCAACCGTTAGCTTATGTTCATCCTGGCGCTAAAATTGCCAAAAATGTTGTGATTGAACCTTTTACAACCATTCATAATAATGTTGTTATAGGAGATGGAACTTGGATAGGTTCAAATGTTACCATCATGGAAGGGGCAAGAATTGGAAAAAATTGTAATATTTTTCCAGGGGCAGTAATTTCTGCAGTGCCACAAGATTTAAAATTTGGAGGAGAAGATTCATTAGCAATCATTGGAGATAATTGTACCATCAGGGAATGTGTAACCATCAACAGAGGGACAATTGCTTCAGGACAAACTGTTTTAGGTAATAATTGTTTGGTAATGGCGGCAGCTCACATTGCACATGACTGTCATGTAGGTGATAATGCGATTATTGTAAATGGGGTTTTATTGGGAGGTCACGTAACTGTTGGTAATTATGCCGTAATCGGAGGATTATCTGCCGTACATCAATTTATCAATATTGGTGATCATGCGATGATTTCAGGAGGTTCCTTATTGAGAAAAGACGTACCACCTTATACAAAAGCAGCCAAAGAGCCTTTGTCTTATGTAGGTATCAATTCTGTAGGATTAAGAAGAAGAGGTTTTACCACCGAAAAAATAAGAGAAATTCAGGAAATTTACCGAATTTTATATCAAAAAAATTACAATACTACTCAAGCTTTAAGTATTATTGAGGCAGAAATGGAAGCGACTCCTGAGCGAGACGAAATTCTGGATTTTATCAGAAATTCATCCCGAGGTATCATGAAAGGATACTCAGGAAACTATTAATAGAAAAGAGATATTAGAAGGCAGAAAATAGATCTTAAATAAAAAATATCGTCTGTTTTTTAAAAATAAACAAATCAACGAATTAACAAATTACATATAATGGCATCTACATCAGATATTAGAAACGGACTTTGTATTAAATACAACCACGACATTTATAAAATAATCGAATTTTTACACGTAAAACCAGGTAAAGGACCTGCTTTTGTGAGAACCAAATTGAAAAGTTTAACAACAGGTAAAGTGTTGGATAATACTTTTTCTGCGGGTCACAAAATAGAAGATGTACGTGTTGAGACACATACTTATCAGTTTTTATATGCTGAAGGAGATGAATTTCATTTTATGAATGCGGATTCTTTTGAGCAAATTTCATTAAATAAAAACATTCTGGATGCTCCTGGTTTGTTAAAAGAAGGAACTAATGTAATGGTACAAATTAATACGGAAACCGATTTACCTTTATCTGTTGATATGCCAGCTTCTGTAATCTTGGAAGTAACTTACGCAGAACCGGGTGTAAAAGGGAATACCGCTACTAATGCCACAAAATCGGCTACTGTTGAAACAGGAGCATCTGTAAACGTACCTTTGTTTATCAATGAAGGTGATAAAATAAAAATCGATACCGCTTCAGGTTCTTATATGGAACGTGTTAAGGAATAGTTTTATAAGTTTTTAGTTTTCAGTCCCCGTAGACAGGTGCTGTCAATACAGATTGAAAACTGGGACTGAAAACGAATACTAAAAACTAAAAAAATGAAATTCCCAAAAGCTTATCTTTTAGAAGAAATTGCCCATATTATCGATTGTGAGTATGTTGGTGACAAAGATTTCCCGGTAATGGGAATGAACGAAATACATGTTGTGGAACCGGGTGATATCGTCTTTGTAGATCATCCCAAATATTATGACAAGGCCTTAAACTCCGCAGCTACGATTGTTTTAATAAATAAAAAAGTAGAATGTCCTGAGGGAAAAGCATTATTGATTTCTGATGATCCTTTCAGAGATTTTAACAAGCTGACCCATCATTTCAAACCTTTTCAGTTTTCTAATGCTTCTATTGCTGGTTCGGCCAAAATAGGAAACGGAACAGTGATACAGCCCAATGTTTTTATTGGGAACCATGTTGTTATTGGTGAAAATTGTCTGATACACCCCAATGTTTCTATTTATGACCATACCCAAATAGGTGATAATGTAATTATTCACGCAGGATCTATTTTAGGTGCAGATGCTTTTTACTATAAAAAAAGAGAATCCGGCTTTGATCAATTGCTTTCCGGCGGGAGAGTCGTAATCGAAGACAATGTAGGGATTGGTGCTCTTTGTACTATAGACAGAGGAGTTACAGGTGACACAACGATTAAAGAAGGTACAAAAATAGACAATCAGGTGCATGTGGGACATGATACTGTAATTGGGAAACGATGTCTGATTGCTTCACAAACCGGAATTGCAGGATGTGTTATTATTGAAGACGAAGTAACGATTTGGGGACAAGTGGGAACTACAAGCGGAATTACCATTGGAGCAAAAGCGGTCATATTGGGTCAAACCGGAGTTACCAAATCTGTTGAAGGAGGAAAATCTTATTTTGGTACCCCAATTGAAGAATCTAGAGAAAAGTTGAAACAACTGGCCAATGTCAAAAAAATACCGGACATTTTAACGCGGTTGAAATAATTTCTTACCGAACTGTTCCCAATTAATCATTGTAGTTATTTCAATGGCTTATTTTACTAAGTTTTGAATGAAAAAATATAAAATTAGGGATAATAACGGAAATCTTAATTTTTATAACAATTAAGGAAAATTGTTATAATTAGTTTTCAATAAAGTATCAAATTAGTTGATTTTCGTGATTTATTTTGATGGGAAAAAGTTTCAGAATAATTTCAAAACCTTATTTTTGCATAACATTTTTAAAAATCATATAAAAAATATATCATGAGTGTTTTAGTTAATAAAGATTCCAAAATAATTGTTCAGGGATTTACAGGAAGTGAAGGTACTTTCCATGCTTCTCAAATGATTGAGTACGGTACTAATGTTGTTGGTGGAGTTACACCAGGAAAAGGAGGTTCTACTCATTTAGACAGACCTGTATTTAATACAGTAAAAGATGCTGTTGAACAAGCTGGAGCTGATACTACAATTATTTTTGTACCGCCAGCTTTTGCTGCTGATGCAATTATGGAAGCTGCTGATGCAGGAATAAAAGTTATTATCGCAATTACTGAAGGAATTCCTGTTGCAGACATGATTAAAGCGAATGCTTATGTAAAGGATAGAAATGCAAGATTAATTGGTCCTAACTGTCCGGGTGTTATTACTCCAGGAGAAGCTAAAGTGGGTATCATGCCAGGTTTCGTTTTCAAAAAAGGAACTGTAGGTATTGTATCTAAATCAGGGACATTAACTTATGAAGCTGCTGACCAAGTGGTAAAGCAAGGATTAGGAATCACTACAGCTATCGGTATTGGTGGAGATCCAATCATTGGAACTACAACTAAAGAAGCGGTTGAATTGTTAATGAATGACCCTGAAACAGAATGTATTATCATGATTGGTGAAATTGGGGGGCAATTAGAAGCTGATGCTGCTAAATGGATCAAAGCGGATGGAAACCGTAAACCTGTAATTGGTTTTATTGCAGGAGAAACTGCACCAGCAGGTAGAACAATGGGACATGCCGGTGCAATTGTTGGAGGTTCAGATGATACTGCTGCCGCTAAAAAACAAATCATGAGAGACAATGGAATTCACGTTGTGGATTCACCAGCTGAAATCGGTAAAAAAGTAAAAGAAGTTTTGGGTTAATTCTCCATCTTTAAATAATAAATTGAAAAAGCTCCGTCTGGTTGAATAAACAGAAGGAGCTTTTTCTTCATTTATTAGTATATCAATCCTTATAAAAACATAGGTGCTTAATTTCTCAGAATCTAGTATCTTTGCAAAAACAAAAAAATAATGTATAAAGAATTAAAAAAGTTTAAAGTAACCAATAGTTTTACTTTTACTCCAGAGGATAGTTTAGAAGAAGTTTGTAATGCTTCTGAAGGTGGTAGTGGTGTATTTATCGTAAGTGCCATCAATGGAGAAGAGAAAGAATTGATTATGGTGGGCTCCACAGGAACAATTCAAAATGATGGAACTTTGAAAAGTAAAAATGGCGGTCTGTATGACAAAATTGTAAATGGACACCAATTTGCCAAAACAGGAAGAAAATATTCTTGGCCGGCGCAAATGAAATTAGAAAATATTGAAAGATTGGAAGTGGCATGGTTTGAAACTTTTAATGATAAATCAAAAGCAATCCCAACCTTTATTGAAGGACAGGTTTTACAGAATTTCTTGGACGAAAATGGCCGTTTGCCAAGATGGAACGTCGCTTTCTAAATGGCTGATTACAAAATTATATTAAGCCCTGCTACTGTAGGGCTTTTTTTATGCTACTTATTTTATAAAACACTTAAATAATCTATATTTGTAGCGCTTTAAATTAAATAAACGTATATCTTAATATGAAATTACTAGAAGGAAAAGTTGCCATAATTACGGGTGCGAGCCGTGGAATTGGAAAAGGAATTGCAGAAGTTTTTGCAAAACACGGAGCAAATGTTGCTTTTACATATAGTTCATCTGTAGAATCAGCGATGGCTTTAGAAAACGAATTGAATGCTTTGGGTGTAAAAGCAAAAGGATATCAATCGAATGCCGCTGATTTTAATGAAGCACAAGTTTTTGTGGATGCTGTTTTGGCAGAATTTGGAACTGTGGATATCTTGATCAATAACGCCGGAATCACAAAAGACAACTTATTGATGCGTATGTCAGAAGCCGATTTTGACCAGGTAATTGATGTGAATTTGAAATCGGTTTTCAATATGACCAAAGCGATACAAAAAACATTCTTGAAAAAGCGTGCAGGGTCTATCGTAAATATTAGCTCTGTAGTAGGGGTGTCCGGAAATGCAGGACAAACCAATTATGCTGCTTCTAAAGCGGGTGCGATTGGTTTTACAAAATCAGTGGCATTAGAATTAGGTTCCCGTAATATTCGTTGTAACGCGATTGCTCCAGGTTTTATTGAAACTGAAATGACAGCCAAACTAAGTCCTGAAGTGGTGCAAGGATGGAGAGACGGAATTCCGTTGAAAAGAGGCGGAACAGCAGAAGATGTTGCCAATGCCTGTCTTTATTTAGCTTCTGATATGAGTGCTTATGTTACAGGACAAGTCTTGAATGTTTGCGGAGGAATGCTTACTTAATAAAGTTTGCAGTAATCAGTATCGGTTTGCAGTAACTGAACACTGAAAGCTGAGGCTGAATACTTAAAAAATATGACCCAAACTACCTTCTTATTAATACTACTTTCATTAGTAATATCAGGTGGATTGTCTTTTTTTCAATATTATTACAAAGCCAAAAGTAAATCGAATGTGAATTTACTTTTGGTTTTTTTGCGTTTTGTTTCACTATTTGGGTTGTTCCTGTTGTTGATTAATCCGATAATTACCAGAAAAACACTCGAAATTATAAAACCTGCTTTACCGATTGTAGTAGATAATTCGAGTTCGATTGCAGCTTTGAATGCAGATAAAAAAGCTATTGAATTATATGCTGCACTTATATCGAACGAAGATTTACAGGAAAAATTCCAAATTCAATCCAGCCGGTTTGACAGTGACTTTCAATTAACGGAAAAATTTGATTTCAAAGGAACACAAACTAATTTGGATGTGATTCCCAAAGCTTTAAAAAACCTGAATAAAAACAGATTATATCCAACGGTTCTTCTTACCGATGGGAATCAAACCTCGGGGAATGATTATGTATTTGGGTTTGATCCGGAAAACAAGGTTTATCCGTTGGTTTTGGGAGATACGACCCAGGTGTTTGATTTGAAAGTGAACCAACTCAACGTTAATAAATATGCTTTTCTTAAAAATAAATTTCCTGTAGAAGTATTTTTAGAATATTCAGGAGATAAAAATGTGCTAGCCGATTTTAGTATTGCCCAAGGGAATTCGGTTTTTAATAAACAAAAAATTGCTTTTTCTCCAACTAAAAAAACTGCGGTAATCAATGTGCTTTTATCGGCAGATAAAATAGGAAGTCAGGTGTTTCAGGCTCGAATTTCTTCTAATGAAAAAGAGAAAAACACCTTCAATAACACCAAGAAATTTGCGGTAGAAGTCATCGATCAAAAAACAAATATCGCTATTGTTTCTGCCACAAACCATCCCGATATTGGTGCTTTAAAAAGAGCCATCGAATCGAATGTACAACGTAAAGTGACGATTGTTAATCCAAAGGAAATCAAATCATTGCAAGAATATAATGTTTTGATTCTGTATCAACCCAACACTGGATTTAAAACGATTTTTGACGAAAATAAAGCAGCTCAAATCAACACCTTTATCATTACTGGAAATCATACCGATTTTTCTTTTCTAAACCAACAGCAAAACAATCTGGATTTTAAAATGAGTAATCAGAAAGAAGATTATCTGGCTTCTTTCGATTCCCAATTTAACCTGTTTGCGATAGATAATATTGGTTTTGAGAACTTTCCACCTTTAGAAAATAATTATGGAAAGATAACTGTAAAAGGAAATGTCGCTGTTTTACTTTCGTCAAAAATCAGAAATATTGAAACGAATGCGCCATTATTGCTGTTTTCAGAAAATCAGGGGAAACGTTCGGCTTTTCTTTTGGGAGAAAACAGTTGGAAATGGCGATTGCAAAGCCATTTAGATTCCAATTCTTTCGAGAAATTTGATCTATTTATTGATAAAACCATTCAATTTTTGGCTTCCAATAACGCTAAAAAATCCTTAGTAGTCAACCATGAAAACTTTTACAATTCAAGTGATGCCATTATGATTACGGCTCAATATTTTAATAAGAATTATGAGTTTGATGAAAAAGCTCATTTAACTATTTCATTAGTTAATACGAAAACCAAGCAAACCAAAAATTATGATTTACTCAAAAGTACGAATGCATACAAAGTAAATTTGGACGGGTTGGAGGCTGGCGAATATACTTTTACGGTTAAAGAATTAAATTCTAAAACTACTTATTCCAGTCGTATTGAAATTTTAGATTTTGATATCGAAAAACAATTTGTAAATCCGGATCTGGATAAATTGAAGCAATTAGCGAGTCAGACTCACGGTGCTGTATATTTCCCGAATCAAGTGGATAAATTGATTCAAACCTTAGTGGCTGATGAAAGTTATCAATCGATACAAAAAACAAATACCACGCGATCGCCATTGATTGATTGGATTTGGTTATTGGTTTTAATCGCGGTTTCGCTGGCTTCAGAATGGTTTATTCGCAAGTACAATGGATTATTGTAAACTAAATCGGTCCGGCAAGAACAGACTATAAAAACTATTTTAGATTGAATAAAAATTCTGAAATCCCGAAAAACAAAAAATTCGCTTTTTTTGAAAACAATAAAACAGTACAGAAGATTTTTTTTGTGGTTTTATTGTTGGTTTGTGCTTTCAATTCGGTTAGTCCACCGATGGCTCTATTGTTGGGATTGGTGGTAGCCAATCTTTCCGGCCATCCTTTTTTACCTTTCAATCATATCGCCATTCGTTATTTATTACAGATTTCAGTTGTGGGATTAGGATTTGGGATGAATGTTAACAGTGCGTTGGCAATTGGTTCCACCAGTCTTTTATTTACGATTGGTTCTATTATATGTACTATTATTATTGGGATTTTATTAGGGAAATGGCTATTGATTGATGCAAAAACGTCGCATCTTATTTCGTGTGGAACTGCTATTTGTGGTGGTAGTGCTATTGCAGCGATTGCTCCCATAATCAAATCGGATGAAAAACAGACCTCGGTAGCTTTAGGCGTGATTTTTATATTAAATTCAATTGCTCTATTTTTATTTCCGGCCATCGGCCATTGGTTGCAGTTATCCCAACAGGAGTTTGGTTTGTGGTGTGCTATAGCTATTCACGATACCAGTTCGGTAGTTGGTGCTGCCAATAAATATGGAGCCGAAGCCTTGCAAATTGCCACGACCGTGAAATTAGCGAGGGCCTTGTGGATTATCCCCGTCGCTTTGATTACCACCATCGTATTTAAAAACAAATCCGGAAATATTAAAATTCCGTATTTTATCGGATTGTTTATTTTGGCCATGGTAATGAATACTTATTTACCTCAAATCGAGGTTTATTCTACAAGAATTGTTGTTTTGGCAAAAGTGGGGCTCACGATTACCTTGTTTTTAATTGGTTCAGGGCTGAATTTCAACGTGTTGCGTTCGGTAGGTTTGAAGCCGTTAGTTCAAGGGGTTCTCCTTTGGGGATTTATCGCGGTAGGAACATTGGTTTCTATTTTGTACTTCAATTAGTTTTTTGCTTAAACTTTTTTCTTTTCAGCATAAAGAACTGAAACCGAAGGTAATCAAACATTAATGCAATCAAAAGAAAAAAAGTAGCAACTAAAAGCGTTTTCAACTCCATAAAAGTATAGATAAATCCGCCAAAAATACATCCAACAAAAAAGAAACTTATGATGGATAATCTCAAATAAATACTGGTTTTTAATTTTTTGGTTTCCTCTGGTTTTTTGTAAAAAAATAGTTGGGATAATTCAATTCCCAAGTCGGTAAAAAGTCCTGTCAAGTGTGTTGTTCTGACTGTAGACTGTGAAATTTTTGTCACTAAAGAGTTTTGGATTCCCATAGCAAAGAGCAGTGCAAAAGCAATCCATTTTCCTTCAAAAGTACTTAAATCCGATGCGATTCCGAAAATGCCAACAATGCATAAAAGAACAACCTCAAGCGAAATGGGAATTACATGCGCTAAATGCGGATTTTTTTTTGAGGTTAATTCGGTTAGGAAATTAGAGGTAAAAGAGCCTAATAAAAAGAAAATTGTAAAAACAAAGAAAGTGATGGCCGCCCAAAAATCCCTGCGGATTATTTCTTCGGCAAAATATGCAAAATGTCCTGTTACATTGGTTGTTAATGTTTTTAGTGCCAAGACTCCTGTGATATTAACAATACCTGCGACAAAAGACAGCAAGGTGGCTAAGCGCAAATTATGGACAAAAGTTCTGTTCTTTCCTTGATGTCGAAACATAATACAACGTATGAATTAACTTTTTAACTTTATAATGAATAACCGCAACAGAATAGCTATTATTTTTGATATTTCTTTTTCTTTAAAATATCGGATGCCGTTTGATAATAGGAAATCGTTTCATTAATCAAATCATTTCTTCTTTTCTGTAAAGATTTTTGCTCGTAATAAATTTGAAAATCAGCACTTACTTTTGGGTCAGGTTGTAAAGTTAATTGAAATTGTTTGACTTCTTTCTTTGGTGAAAGAATAGTTAAAACAGAATCTTTAATTAATCCTAAATCCTGATACGTAGCAATTAAAGCTCTGGGTTTATAATCTGATTTTAAAACATCCTGGCCAAAAAATTTACTTTGATAATTAAAATTCAACAAACCAAAAAGAGTTGGCATGACATCTATTTGGGACATCAGTTTGGTATACTTTTTTGGTTGAATCAATGCTGGACTGTAAATAAAAGCTGGAATCCTATATTTTTCTATAGGAAGTTCTGTCTTTCCAGCACTGGAGGCGCAATGATCGGCTAGAATCACAAAAACGGTATTCGAAAACCAAGGTTGTTTTTTAGCCATTTCAAAGAATTTTTTGATGGCATAATCGGTATATTTCACCCCGCCATCGCGTGATTTGGCATCGCCCGGAATGTCTATTTTATTATTAGGATAGGTAAATGGCCTATGGTTGCTTACTGTCATAATATGATTAAAGAAAGGTTTGTTTTCTTTGGCTTCGGCATTCATAACCTGGATGGCTTTATTGTACATGTCCTCATCACAAACTCCCCAAATATTAGAAAAGGTAATTTCGTTAGCCAAAAATGATTTTTTATCTACAATAGAATAGCCATTTCCGGAAAAGAAATCTTCCATATTATCAAAAAATGCATCTCCTCCATAAAGGTATTTTACGTTGTACCCTTTTTGCTTGAATACATTTCCTGTAGAAAATTTGTTTTTATTGTCTTCTCTTTTTACGACACTTTCTCCTGCGGTAGGTGGCAAACATAGTGTTACGGCTTCCAGTCCACGCACGGTTCGGTTTCCTGTGGCATATAAGTTAGTAAACAATAGACTCTGTTGGGCCAAACTGTCCAGAAAAGGAGTGATGTTTTTCTCATTTCCATACATTTTCATAAAATCAGCACTGTAACTTTCGATGGTAATCAGTACTACGTTTTTATGGCTTTCGACCGCATTACTTCGTATTTCACGCAAGGTATTTTCTCCTGATAAGTCAGGGATTTGTTGCTCTAAAATGCTATATGCTGTTTCTTTGGGAAGGGTTTTGTAAAATTTATTGTACTCTAACTTGCTATTTTTAAAAGCCAGATAAAATTTATAAATCCCATTTGACTGCAGTTCATTAGAAAAAACATTTTGTGAATTTTCTTTGCTGGCCAGATACGGAATTGCACTTAATGAAAGCCCTAATAGCATAAGATAGAGTCCGGATATTTTGATTTTTTCAACAAATGAGGGGATACTTTCAATATATGTTTTTGATTTTTTTACAATGTAATAAGTAACTAATCCTGCAACTAAAAACAATACTGAAAATAAAGGAATTACAGGATAGGATTCCATAATATTTCCAATAACTTCATTGGTGTAAACCAAATAATTAACGGCTATAAAATTGTATTTTACGCCAAATTCATTCCAAAAGAAGTATTCGCTTACAGCATTTTGCAAAATCAATACCACAAATAAAAACATGACAAACGAAAAAAGCCAAAATCTGATTTTTTTTCGGTGTTGGGGTAAAAAAAGAAATGAAGCAAAGAGAATGGTTTTTATTCCTACAAAAATGAGTCCTATTAGGGGTAATGCGCCTCCATATTCATTGAGAATTGATTTTCCAGACGCAATGTAGAGCAGTAGAGCAACCAATAAAAATAAAATGATATAACCGTATGGTTTTAAATATTTTGCATTGGATATAAAAATCAGATAGAGCCAGAGAAAACCACTAATGATAGTAAATACAAAAATATCTGAAATGAAACCTAAAGAAAATATTTTGATGGAGTCAATCCAATTAAATGATGTTTGGGTGATTGGATGAAAGAATAATATTGTTCTTAATAAGAAACTTATCAGAACGTAAAAAAGAGTCAGATTGAAGAAAGGGGATAATTTTTTAGCAAGAGGCATAATTCCAAATTTTATACAAAAATATGGAATTTGAATCGATATGACTGGAATAGAAATGGGATAAATCTTAAGTTTTGCTTAATAAAAATTAGTAGTGAGACTTTCTATTTTGGTTTATAACTACATTTGTTAATCATTTGAAAGTAAAAGTAGTAATTAAAGAAAAAGAAATGCATATTTTAATTGTTGAAGATGAAATAGGGATTATTCAATTCTTGCAGCAGGGATTAGAAGAAGAAGGGTATACTATTTCAAGTGCTACAGATGGTTTGCAAGGGTTTGAATTAATAAATACCCATACTTTCGATTTGATTTTATTGGATTGGATGTTACCAAAAATGAGTGGATTAGATTTGTGTAAATCCATCAGAATGAAAGATACTGTGACTCCTATTATATTTTTAACGGCAAAAGATACCATTCAGGAAACGATAGAAGGTTTAAAAGCCGGAGCAAATGATTATATTAAGAAACCCTTTAGTTTTGATGAATTAGTCGAGCGAATTAAAATTCACTTCAGAAATCAAAAAGAGGAAGAAATCCTTAAATTAGGAACTATAGAAATTCATCTTTCTAAACACATCGTTTTGGTGAGTGGAAATGAAGTTTCATTAACGCAACGCGAATTTGAGTTGTTGCAGTATCTGGTAAAAAATAAAGGTAAAGTGTGTACCCGAAATCAAATTATAGAAGATGTCTGGAATATACATTTTGATTATGATACCGGAGTTATAGATGTGTTTATGAATGCGATTCGGAAAAAATTAAATTTAAAAATCGAACAAGACTACATAAAAACAATCCGTGGTGTAGGCTATATCGCTAATGACTGAGTACGAATGCAAAGACTTTCCTTTAAAAACAGAATAGCCTCAAATTATATTATTACCACTGCACTTTTGATTTTTGTGGTGTTTTTTGTCATATACTCCATTGTTAAATTCAGTGTTTATAACCATCTAAATACTGATATTTCTAAAGAAGTCAAAAACCATTTGAATGAAATAGAAATCAAGAATGGTTCGTATACTTTAATCCATATGGATGAATGGGAAGAAAGAGAACACAACACGGTTGATGTGAATCCCGTTTTCATTCAGTTTTTGGATGCTAAAGGGAATATTCATGAAAAATCACCCAACTTAAAAAAGCATTTTTTACGGTTCAATAAAGAAATTGAAAATAATACCTTATTTGATACCAAATTATTGGATAATAAGATTCGTCAAATCCAGGTTCCTATTTATCAAAAAGAGAAAGTGATTGGTTATTTAATGATTGCAATGTCTTTAGAGGATGCTACCATGGTGTTACAAAATTTATCAGAAATATTGATAATTGCCTATCCATTAATACTTCTTATTCTTTTTTTGATAGCACGGTTTATTGCCGGAAGAAGTATCAAGCCCATTAGTGCCATAATCGAAACTTCTAATATTATTACTAAAGATAATCTTAAGTCGAGAATACATTTGCCACAAAAAAAAGATGAATTATTTGTTTTGTCTAAAACAATCAACAATCTTTTGGATCGGATTGAAACGGCTGTTGAACGGGAAAAACAGTTCACATCAGACGCTTCTCATGAATTGAGAACACCGCTTACGGTTATTAAAGGAACCTTGGAAGTTTTGATACGAAAACCAAGAAATCAGGAAGAATACCAAGAGAAAATAACGTATTGTATTAATGAAGTAAATCGTTTGAATCATTTGGTAGATCAGCTGTTATTATTGGCCCGGTATGAAAACCAAAATCATTCGATAAAAACCGAAAGTATTTCTCTGAATGCGATAGTTGCCGATGTTATTTCAAGATATTCAACTTTAATTCAGTCAAAAAATATACAAGTTCAAACCCATTTTTCAAAGGACTTCTATGTAGATAATGATCCGTATTTACTTTCAATTATCATGAATAATTTAATTTCCAATGCGATTAAGTATTCCAATGATAATACCAATTTGAAAATCTCTTTAATGGAAATTCACGATACTATTGAATGTCATATTTCTGATTCAGGAATTGGAATTCCTCAGGATGATTTACAAAAAATATTCAACCAGTTTTATCGTTCAAAATCTACGGAACATCCTGAAATTAAAGGAACAGGATTAGGCTTGTCTATTGTGCGGCGCCTCTGTGAATTGCTTGCTGTCGATATCGAAATTTCAAGCCAGGAACAAATAGGAACTACTGTGATTTTACGTTTTCTTTAGGGAGCTTTAAGTATTCCTTAAGGCTATCTTAAGTTTATTCTTATCTTTAGGTCTTATTTTTGTTAAAGTAAAATAAGATCTAAAAATGTTAGAAAAAATAATTGCTTTTAGTTTAAAAAATAAACTGATTATCCTGTTGTTCACCTTGGGAATTTTTGGATTTGGAATTTTTTCCGTTTTTCAAATTTCTATCGGTGCGGTTCCGGATGTAACTAATAATCAGGTTCAGGTAATTACTACTTCGCGTAATCTTTCGACTCAGGATATCGAACAATTCATCACTTATCCTGTTGAAATTGAAATGGCTAATTTACCGGGAGTAAAAGAAATTCGTTCGATTTCAAAATTTGGATTATCGGTGGTAACTATCGTTTTTGATGATAATTTAGGAACCTACCTTCCTAGACAATTAATTGCAGAGAAGATTAAATCAGCTTCCGAAAAAATTCCCGAAGGTTTTGGCACACCCGAAATGGGGCCTATAACCACTGGGCTGGGTGAAATTTACCAATATACCCTTGAAGTGAAACCGGAATTTAAAAATCAATATTCGGTTACCGATTTAAGAACCATTCAGGATTGGATTGTAAAACGACAACTTTCCGGGATAAATGGTGTGGTCGAAATTAATACTTGGGGAGGTTATCTCAAACAATATGAAATCGCGATACGTCCATCGCAGTTGAAAGCAATGAATATAAGCACCTCAGAGGTGTATACTGCTTTAGAAAAAAATAACAGTATTGCTGGTGGCGCTTACATCGAAAAGACAAACCAAAGTTATTTTATTCGTGCCGAAGGAAAAGCAAGTTCTATCCAGGACATTGAAAATATAGTCGTAAAAAATACCAACGGATTACCTATTTATATAAAAAATGTAGCCGAAGTCCGTTTTGGGCATGCCAATAGATTTGGCGCCATTACAGGAAACGGCGAAGGGGAAAAAGTGCTTGGACAAGTGATGATGCTGAAAGGAGCCAACTCTAAACAAGTAATTCATGATGTAAAAGAACGAATTGCTACCATTCAAAAAACATTACCAGAAGGCGTTTACATCAACGGATTTTTGGAACGAAGTGAGTTGGTTGCAAAAACTACTTTTACCGTGGCAGATAACCTTATTTTAGGATGTTTGATCGTGATTTTTGTTGTGGTTTTATTATTAGGGAACTGGCGTTCCGGATTGGTTGTGGCATCGGTCATTCCCCTATGTTTGCTTTTTGCCATTTCGCTGATGAATATTTTTGGAATTGATGCCAATTTAATGAGTTTAGGGGCGATAGATTTTGGAATTATCATTGATGGCGCTGTTATTATAGTGGAATTTATTGCTTTTCAAATTGCCAGTAAAGCCAGTCAATTACAGCCACTCGATAAAGAAGACCGACAACTGGAAATTGATCAAATTACGTATAAGAGTGCTTCAAAAATGATGAATTCGGCAGTATTTGGACAGTTGATTATTCTGATTGTTTTTATTCCAATACTTTCTCTTTCGGGTATCGAAGGAAAGATGTTTAAGCCAATGGCCATGACATTCAGCTTTGCCTTAGCAGGAGCCATGTTGTTTTGTTTCACCTATGTTCCGGTTGTATCTTCATTATTTTTAAAACCAGAAGAAGAAAATCATCATTCTTTTTCCGGAAAGTTGATTGCCCGTTTAAACGCATGGTATTTGCCTAGTATCACTTGGGCTTTAGCCAACACTAAAAAAGTGTTGTACGGGGCTATAGGTCTTTTGGTGATGGCAATAGTCATATTCACAACAATGGGAGGGGAGTTTATTCCCACACTGGATGAAGGGGATTTTGTGATTCAACCGGTTTTAAAAACAGGAACTACACTGACGAAAACTATTGCTACCACAACAAAAATTGAAAAAATAATTTTAAAAAATTTCCCTGAAGTAGTACAGGTAGTAAGTAGGATTGGAGCTGCCGAAGTACCAACAGATCCAATGAGTATGGAGGAAACAGATGTGATTGTAAAGCTTAAACCAAAATCAGAATGGGTGTCGGCATCCAGTAAAGATGAATTAGCAGATAAAATAAAAGAGGCAGTAGAAAAAGAAATTCCGAACATGGAAATTGAGTTTACGCAACCTATTGAAATGCGATTCAATGAATTAATTTCAGGAACACGCTCGGATGTGGCAATAAAGATTTTCGGTGAAGATTTGGGTGTTTTGGCAAGGAAAGCCCATGAAATTAAAAAAGCGATAGCAAAAGTAGAAGGGGCTTCGGATATTATTATTGAAAAAACAGAAGGCTTGCCGCAAATGACCGTGAGATACGATCGTTCAAAAATTGCCCGTTACGGATTGAATATTGCCGATTTAAACGAGATGATAGCGTTGGGTTTTGCGGGTAAAACGGTAGGAAATGTTTTCGAAGGAGAAAAACGATTTGATATGGTTGTCCGTATCGATAAGGAGAATAGGAATGATATTGAGGATTTAAAAAAAATGTATGTGGCAGCTCCATCGGGAGAACAAATACCGTTAGAAGAGCTGGCTACTATTGCATACACCGAAGGGCCGGCTAAAATTTCCAGAGATAATACCAATCGTAGGATTGTCGTAGGAATCAATGTTCGAAATAGAGATTTACAAAGTGTGGTAAGTGATATCCAGAAAATTGTTGAAACAAAAATTAAATTACCAGCCGGATATTATGTGCAATATGGCGGTCAATTTGAAAACTTACAAAGTGCAAAAGCACGCTTAATTATTGCAGTGCCCATTGCCTTATTTTTGATTTTTATTCTGCTGTATTTTGCTTTTGGATCTATTAAAGAAGCATTAATGGTGTATTCAGCCATACCGCTATCGGCTGTTGGTGGTGTGTTATTTTTATGGTTACGTGACTTACCATTTAGTATTTCTGCGGGAGTAGGTTTTATAGCACTGTTTGGAATTGCCGTTTTGAATGGAATTGTATTGATAGAACATTTTAAAGAATTAAAACATCAAGGTATGAAAGATATAGATCAATTGATTTTAAAAGGAACCACAGATCGATTGCGCCCCGTTTTATTGACAGCTGCGGCAGCTGCGCTGGGTTTTTTACCAATGGCTATTTCATCATCGGCTGGCGCAGAGGTCCAAAGACCTTTGGCAACGGTGGTAATTGGAGGTTTGTTTACAGCAACGATTTTAACCATGATTGTGTTGCCTGTTTTATTTAAAATTTTAGATAGAAAAGAATTCCGAAAACCCAAATTTAAAAAGCATCAAAAAGGAATGTATGTCATTTTATTTTTTTTGGGTTCATCATTTGCATTTGCACAACAAAACAATGCTGAATTGGATAGTTTAATCGCTAAGGGGTTAAAAAGCAATAAGGCATTAAAAGCCTATGAATTGCAAGTGAATAAATATCAGGCTACTATTAATACGGCGTATACATTTGATAAAACCAATATGTATTATAATTATGATCAAAATAATTTAGCCTTTAATAATGAACCTTTACGAATTTTTGGGGCACAACAACGATTCGCTTTTCCAACAGTGTATGGCACTCAGAAGCAAGTGAACACCTCAGAATACGAAAAAGAAAAAGCCGGTTTTGAAATTCAAAAAAACAAATTCTCTTTAGCTATTTCAAAAGTATATCAGCAAATTGTCTATTGGCAACATCAGGAAAAACTGTATACGTATCTGGATAGTTTGTATCAAAATTTCTCCAAAGCAAGTGATAGAAAATTTGAATTGGGGGAGACTAATTATTTAGAAAAAATTACGGCTCAGTCAAAGTTCAGGCAAATAAAAACAAAATTAACCCAAATTGCCAATGAGAAAAAAGCGCAATATGACAGGTTACAATCATTACTGCAATCCAATGAAAAAACAGTTGTAATAGGGGATGAAATTACGCCCGAAACCATCATAATTGATAATTCAAGTAAGGATATACATCGTTTTTATTTAGAGCGAGTTACTGAGTATTATAAAAATTATATTAAACTTCAAAAACAACATTGGTTGCCTGATTTGAATTTGGAATATTTTAGAGGTTCCAATAAAGGATTGTCTAAATCATTAAATGGATTTCAAGTTGGAATTGGAGTGCCCATTTTGTTTTCTGGAAATAGTTCTAAAACTAAAGTAGCCCAACTGGAATTACAAAGTTGGGAGCAACAGAAACAAAATGAAGAACAAAAAATGGAACATTTTGTAAATCAAAAAAAGAATGAATTGGCTAAACATCAGGAAGCCATAAATTATTACAATCAGTTTGGAAAAAAATTATCGAAGGAAATTATCAAAGTAGCCAATCTAAGTTACAAACATGGTGAAATTGATTTCTTTCAATACATTCAAAGTTTAGAAAATGCCACCAACATTCAAGTAGATTATTTAGAAAATGTACTTGAATTCAATACTACACAATTGGATATCCAATATCTTAATTATTAAAATCGTATAAAAATGAAAAAAGCTCTCTATATAATTTCGGTATCAATTGCCTTGTTTTCATGCAAAGAAACTAAAAACGAAGAAGCTCCGGTTAAAAACGAAAATAGTATTACGGTAACCTCCGCTCAATTCAAGTCGGCTGGAATGGAAATCGCCAGTCCAACGAATCATGATTTTGATGTAACGATTAAAACTTCCGGAAAAATTGATGTTCCACCACAGAATAGAGCAAAAGTAACCACTTTTGTGGGCGGATATGTGAAATCTACCAAGCTTTTAGTAGGGGATAAAGTTGTTAAGGGACAAGCTTTGGTAACTTTAGAAAACACCGAATTTTTAGATATTCAAAAAGAATATTTAGAAGTGGCCGAACAAATTAATTTTTTGAAATCAGAATATGAACGTCAAAAAACATTATTCGATGAAAAAATTACGTCACAAAAAAATTACTTAAAAGCAGAGAGCGAATACAAAAGAGCCAAAGGAATTTTTCAAAGTTTAAGGGCTAAATTACTGATGTTACATATCAATCCTGAGGATGTTCAAAAAGGAAAATTAACTTCAGTAATCACGATATTTTCTCCTATTTCTGGAGATATAGTAGTTATGAATGCTAATGTTGGAATGTATGTCGCTCCTTCAGATGTTATTCTTGAAATAATTGAAACCTCTCATCTTCATTTGGAATTATCTGTTTTTGAAAAAGACATCCTAAAAGTAAAAGAAGGACAAAAAATAATTTTTTCTGTTCCGGAAGCTTCAAAAGAATTGTTTCATGCCGAAGTGCATTTGGTTGGGAAATCTATCGAAGGGAATGACCGCACCATCAATGTTCATGGACATTTAGACGATGCTATAAAGCAAAAATTATTGACAGGAATGTTTGTTGAAGCAAATATCGTAGTAGACTCGAAGAAAGGATTAGCGATTCCAAGTGAAGCAATAATTACCGAAAATAACAAAAAATTCGTACTTTTATTAAACGAAGATAAAAATGGCGTTTATGCTTTCAAAAAGGCAGCGGTAAAAACAGGAGAAATTGCAGAAGATTATGTTGAAGTACTCCCGGATCATCAAATTAATGCTTCATCTAAAATTTTGGTTAAAGGGGTTTTCGATATAGCTAATTAAATATAATATGGATTTAAATAAATTAAAAAGTCAATTGCAAGTTGAAGTCGATACAGCATTTCTTTACGAAAGTATCGCGGCAATTCAAACAGATGATAATTTAATTCGTGTATTACAAAGTTTAGGTGAAATAGAAAAAGGACATGCCAGACATATGCTGGATAAAGTGCTTTTATCTGAGCCAGACTATATAATGCCATTACCATCTTCCAAAGCTAAATTTCAATTGAAATTAGGAAAATTATTTGGGTATGGTTCTATTATTAGCAGTCTTTCCAGCATCGAAAAACAATTTGCGGTAAATACGATAAAAAATAAGATTGAGCATGGAGAAAAACCTACCGGTTTTGAGCACAATCATCTCAATATCATTGAAGCAGTAAATAATAATGATGCGTTGAATATTTCCGGTGGTTTTTTGTCAAAATTTGAAAGCCGTCATAAATCAGTTGGAGGAAATGCCCTTAGAGCCGCCGTTTTAGGTTCGAATGATGGGTTGGTTTCTAATATGAGTTTGGTCATGGGAGTGGCTGGTGCTGCGGTTTCTAACAATACGATTTTGTTAACCGGAATAGCAGGCTTATTGGCGGGTGCCATTTCTATGGCTTTAGGAGAATGGCTTTCGGTGCAAAGTTCGAGAGAATTAAACCAACGGCAAATAGATTTAGAATTAGAAGAATTGGAAGCTTCGCCGGAAGAAGAAAAAAAAGAGTTGGTTTTGTTATATCAGGCAAAAGGAATGAGTATCGAAGAAGCTAAAAAATTAGCGGATAAGGCTTTCGAAAATCCCGAAATGGCTATTGATGCTATTATTAAAGAAGAATTAGGAATTGATAAAAAAGAATTGGGAGGGTCAGCCTGGGAAGCGGCTATCGCCTCTTTTGTGTTGTTTTCAATTGGAGCCATAATTCCATTATATCCCTTCATTTTTCTAGACGGTAAAAATGCTATATTATTAAGTTTAGGAAGTAGTGTTGTTGGGCTTTTCGGAATTGGTGCTGCCATTACTTTATTGACAGGAAAAAGTATTCTTTTTTCAGGATTCAGACAAGTCCTCTTCGGTTTGTCAGCAGCGGCTGTGACCTACGGAATAGGTTCTTTTATTGGGGTTTCATTAGCAGGATAATAACTATTAACTTTTAAATACTACAAAATTATGAACGAAGCACACTTACATTTGTTGGTAAATCATTTTCCAATTATCGGAACGATTTTAGGTCTTGGGGTTTTAATCTCCGGGATGATTGCGAAAAATGATGCAGTTAAAAATACTGCTTATGGTTTATTTATTATTGGAGCATTATTTGCGCTTGCTAGTATGGCAACTGGCGAAGGAGCAGAAGAACTGGTGGAAGATATGCCTAATATCGGGCACAAAATTATTCATGAACATGAAGAGATGGCAGAGAATTTTGCTGTAGTCATGTATGTTTTAGGTTTGGTTTCCTTATTAGGAATTTATTTTAATCGCAAAAATCATGATAAAGCCAAGTTAGTCGCTTCTATAACGCTCATCATTGCAATTGTAGCCGTGATATTTTCTTCATTGGTAGGTACTTCAGGTGGCGAAATTCGTCATACGGAGATTAGGGCTAATAGCGTTGCAGCTCCCGCAGATTCAGTGAATCAGATGGAAAAACAAGAACATGAGGAATAAGATATTAATTTGTCATAAAAAATTAGTGAAAAGGGAGGATGTTTTTTAAATAGCATCCTCTCTTTTTATTCGCTTGAAATTCTTTTATTCTTTGTGAAATATTTTTTTATGAGCACATTCAAATCTTTTCCTTTTACTGTATCCGACTTGAATACGATAATAGGGAAGGCAATTCCAAAAGCTAATGCAAAAAGAACAAATAGTGTAGTTATTCCGTAAGAAAATGTTTCGATAACCGCTTCTACAGGTGGTCGTTGTCCGGTACTATTACTAATCCAGTTAATCATTCCCATCATAAATCTATAACTGATCAAGCCCGGTATCATATTGATGACAGCGGGAATCATAAAAATAATGGGAGGAGTATGGGTTCTGTGTGCAAAATACATTCCTGAAATCCCTACAATTGATGAAGCGATAAAAATCGACAGGATTAGATTTATTCCTAATTCTTGAGATATAAAATATTTTATAAAATAACCGACAGCTCCAAGTAAAAAAACCGTCCATAAAGCTCTTTTTGAAGTATTGAATATTAGTGCAAATCCTAACGAAGTTATGCCTCCGAAAAGGAGTTTTGAAATTTTTAATGCAATACCAATGGGGTTATATGCCGCTCTTAATTGATTTTGGATGTCTGAAAAATCAAAAAAATGACATGCCTTTGTCAATAGCATATTAAAAATCATATTTGAGGTGAAAAAACCAAATGAAAGCATTAAAATAGCCATTGAACTAAAAATAAACCGGGCGGTGCCTGACTCATAATAACCTTCTAAATAATCAATAAAAGAATTAATCATGGCTACACCAGGAATAAGATATAATATAGAAACAATTAAGGCTTGTTCTATCTGAATATTAAATAATACCCTAGAAAAATAGATAATGAGCGTAGAAAGGACAGAGCTGATGAAAAATCCCCATAAATGATTGTAATGTTTCAAAACCAGCATTTTTTTTACATAAAGCCCTGTAAGAGTAGCAATATAAACAATCAATGCTTGAATCCAGTCCCCGTCAAATAACATACAAAGAGCCACACTCGCCATTGGTGCCAATAAATAAAGTTGAAGATTTGAATATACTTTTCGTAACTTTATTTGGGCTAAAGTAGATTTTATTTCTGCAATTGAGATTTTGTTTTCTAAAACATTCCAAGACAGAATACTGATTTCGGAGATAGTTTCAAAGTTAGTTCCTTTGTCTCTCACTGTACGTGCAAGCGTATGGGTTTTAAATTTATTGTTTTTGTAAACGGATATTACAATTCCGGTATAGGTCAAAACCAGTTCACAATGATAACCTAGCCCTATGGCAATTCGTTCTAGATTCCGCATGATTCTGGCAGTGTGAGCTCCGCTGGTAATCATTATTTCACCAATTTCTGTAAGCAATTCCAGTACTTTTTGTATGTCATTTTCTTCGTTCATTTTTTCAAAATTTAGAGATAACATTAACCAGATAGCATTATGTATTAAAAACCAATCAAACTTAATCGGTAAGTTAGCAATTAGTTCAATCTTTTGCTGAAAAATAATGACAAAGTACTTAAAGTCTTTATTGTATTTATATGATATTAATCAGTTTCTTATAATTGCATTTTTTAACTTAATTTAATCAAAAACGCGAAAACGTTTGCGTAATTAATTGATTTTAATGATAATTATCATCTATTTTTATAAAAAACTAGTTTAATTTTGAGTATAACTTAATTTAAATTGTAAGAATTTAAAAAATAATTACTATGAAAAATATTAAAATCATTCAGGAATTACATGATTTAGGAATTACGGGTTATCATGAAGTATCATACAATCCAACTTACCAAGAATTATACGAAGCAGAGGTTTCCCATAAAAGGAAAGGGTATGAAAAAGGAGCAGAAACAGATACTGGTGCAATTGCTGTAAAAACAGGTGTTTTTACAGGACGTTCTCCAAAAGACCGGTATATTGTTAAAGATGATATCACTAGAGACACCATATATTGGGATGAAAAAGTAAACTTTGCGACGACACAGGATGTTTGGGACGATTTAAAAAAAATAGTTTTAAAACAGCTCTCTACTTCTCCAAAATTATATGTAGTCGATGCTTTTTGCGGTACGAATGCCGATACCCGATTAAAAGTTAGATTTGTAATGGAAGTGGCTTGGCAAGCCCATTTTGTGACCAATATGTTCATAAGGCCTTCCATTTATGAATTAGAAAATTTTGGAGAACCTGATTTTATTGTCATGAACGGTTCTAAAACCACAAATCCGAATTGGAAAGAGCAAGGCTTGAATTCAGAAAACTTTGTTGTTTTTAATCTGACAGAAAAAATCCAAATTATTGGAGGAACCTGGTACGGAGGAGAAATGAAAAAAGGAATGTTCTCTATGATGAACTATTATTTACCGTTAAGAGGAATGGCATCGATGCATTGTTCTGCCAATGTTGGAGAAAAAGGGGATGTTGCCGTATTCTTTGGTCTTTCCGGAACCGGAAAAACAACACTTTCTGCAGACCCTAAACGATATTTAATTGGCGATGATGAACACGGTTGGGATGACAACGGGGTTTTTAACTATGAGGGAGGTTGCTATGCAAAAGTAATTGATTTGACAGAAGAAAATGAACCGGATATTTGGAGAGCGATAAAAAGAGATGCTTTGCTGGAAAATGTTATTGTTGACGAATATGGTGAGATTAATTATTTTGATCATTCTATAACAGAAAATTCCAGAGTTTCATATCCTATTTATCATATTAATAAAATTGTATTGCCTTCGAAAGCGGGTCATGCCCAAAAAATTATTTATCTTTCTGCGGATGCCTTTGGTGTATTGCCTCCAGTTTCAATCTTAGATGATGACCAGGCTCAATACCATTTTCTTTGCGGATACACGTCTAAATTAGCTGGAACCGAAAGAGGAATTACTGAACCGCAACCTTCATTTTCTCCGGCATTTGGCGAAGCATTCTTAACGTTGCATCCAACCAGATATTCCCAAACCTTAATTGGAAAAATGAAAGAGCATGGTGCGAAGGCTTATTTGGTAAATACAGGGTGGAATGGGACCGGTAAAAGAATTTCATTAAAAAATACCAGGGCAATAATTGATGCTATTATTAGTGGTGAAATTGATCATGCTGAAACTAGAACAATTCCATTCTTAAATCTTACCATTCCAACGATTCTGCCAAATGTAAGTGACGGAATTCTGGATCCTAGGGATACTTATAAAGAGGATACAGAATGGGAAGCTAAAGCAAAAGATTTATCATCCAGATACATTAAGTATTTTGAGCAGTATACCGATACAGAAGAAGGTAAACGCCTTGTCGCTGCAGGACCGTCACTGGAAATGATTAGTTGTTAAGTTTTTTTGGTGTTTGAAAAACGTTTGCTGGTCTTCCATAGATTAGCAAACGTTTTTTCCAATTAGATTTAACAATTATTTGACAAATAGTTGCTTTTAAAATTGCTTAGTAAGCAAAATATCTATTATATTTGCACTCGAAACAAAGGAATTTTAAAATTCATAAAAAAAATGGTATCAATTCAATTACATCATCATCATTCTCATTATTGCTCTCAAGCGATGTGTTAATGGTATGGATGTAAGTCATCATATTTAAAAACCCGTTTGAGTACATCAAACGGGTTTTTCATTGTGTATGAAAACCCTTTGTGACTCAGGCATAGCTATTCAAACATAAAAAAATATAAAATGAGTACTTTAAAAATTGCAATTCAAAAATCAGGTCGTTTAAATGAAGACAGCATTCAAATTTTAAAAGATTGTGGCATTTCTATCAATAACGGAAATGATCAATTAAAAGCGTCTGCGTCAAATTTTCCGTTGGAAGTTTTATTTCTTAGAAACTCAGATATCCCGCAATATCTTATTGATGGAGTGGTAGATGCTGCTATTGTTGGGGATAATCTTTTGGTTGAAAAAGGAAAAAATATCGAAGTAGCTCAAAAATTAGGATTTTCGAAATGTAAAGTTTGTGTAGCCGTTCCTAAAACATTTGAATATACTTCATTGAAAGATTTAGACGGAATGCGCATTGCCACTTCTTATCCGAACACGGTAACAGAATATTTTGCTTCATTTGGCATGACGGTAGATATTCACCAAATTTCGGGTTCGGTAGAAATTGCCCCTAATATAGGTCTGGCTGATGGGATTGTAGATATTGTTTCCAGTGGAAGTACTTTATTCAAAAACAATCTGAAAGAAGTAGAGGTAATTTTAAAAAGTGAAGCGGTATTAGCCATTTCTCCAAAAATCACTCCTGAAGTTAAAAAACTAATTGATATCCTGCAATTCCGTATTGAATCCGTTTTAAGAGCCCGTAAATCAAAATACATTTTGATGAATGTTCCTAATGATAAAATTGAAGAAGTGGGTAAAATTTTACCGGTATTAAAAAGTTTAACAGTAATGCCATTAGCTCAAGAAGGCTGGAGCAGTGTGCATTCTGTAATTGACAAAGATACTTTTTGGGATGTCATCGATCAGTTGAAAGAAGCAGGAGCCGAAGGAATTTTGGTTTGCCCAATAGAGAAAATGGTTTTGTAAAAAGTTATGAGTGTAGCAGTTATAAGTTATGCGTTTTGGCGAGTAATATATAACATTAGCACCTAATCCTTAACGAATTAAAATGAATAAAATATACAATCCGACACCCGATACTTGGACTTCTATTTTAGAAAGACCCACGAAAACGGTAAACGATATCGAACAAACGGTAAAAGAAATTTTTGCTGCTGTTCAAAAAGAAGGAGATGCGGCTGTAGCCAAATATACGACTCAGTTTGATGGCGTGAGTTTTTCAACTATTGAAGTAACAGCTGCTGAAATTGACGCTGCTGTTGCGGCTTTACCCAATGATTTGAAAGAAGCCATTGCTTTGGCAAAAGCCAATGTAGAAAAGTTTCACCAAGCACAAAAAACGATACGCGTTTCGGTAGAAACTGCCGAAGGCGTACAATGCTGGCAGGAAAAAAGACCAATTCAAAAAGTAGGTTTGTACATTCCCGGAGGAACCGCACCTTTGTTTTCGACAGTATTGATGTTGGCTGTTCCTGCTAAAATTGCAGGTTGTAACGAGATTGTATTATGTTCACCACCCGACAAAAACGGAAACATAAATCCTGCTATTTTATATGCAGCCAATTTATGTGGTGTAACCAAAATCATAAAAGTAGGTGGAATTCAGGCAATTGCCGGTCTGACTTTCGGGACGCAAGCGATTCCGAAAGTATATAAGATTTTCGGACCAGGAAATCAATATGTGACAGTAGCTAAACAATTGGCAACCCAATTTGGTGTTGCGATTGATATGCCGGCCGGGCCTTCAGAGCTGTTGGTTGTGGCTGATGATACGGCTGTTCCAGCCTTTGTAGCGTCTGATTTATTGTCACAGGCAGAACATGGAGCTGATAGTCAGGTAATTTTAGTTTCGACTTCAAAAGCCATGATGGGTGGAGTAGAAACTGAAATCCAAACTCAATTAAACGTTTTGCCTCGTAAAGCCATTGCTGAAAAAGCGATTGCCAATTCGAAATTGATTTATGTTGAAAATGATGCTGTTGCTTTGGATTTAATCAATGAATACGGACCGGAACACTTTATTGTTTGTACCGCAAACAATGATTTTTATGTGGACGGAATCCAAAATGCAGGTTCGGTTTTCATAGGCAACTATACGCCGGAAAGTGCAGGGGATTATGCTTCCGGAACCAATCACACCTTACCAACGAATGGTTATGCCAAAAATTACAGCGGTGTGAATTTGGATAGTTTTATGAAATCGATGACATTTCAAAAAATAACTTCAAAAGGAATACAAAACATAGGAAAAGCCATAGAAATAATGGCAGAAGCCGAAGGATTACAAGCCCACAAAAATGCGGTTACATTACGTTTAAAAGCGATTGAAAATGAAAAATAATTTTGATATAAATATTTTAGTGCGTGACAACGTATTGAAAATGAAACCTTATTCATCAGCAAGAGATGAGTTTGAGGATTTTGACACTGCCGATATGGTGTTTTTGGATGCCAATGAAAACCCGTTTGAGAATGGGGTAAACCGTTATCCGGACCCACAACAAAGCAGTGTGAAAAAGATTTTAGCTAAACATAAAAACGTTCAGTCTAATCAAATTTTATTAGGAAACGGAAGTGACGAAGTGTTGGATTTATTATTCAGGGCTTTTTGTGAACCAAAAGTGGATAATGTCATTACTTTGCCACCAACATACGGAATGTATGGTGTTTTGGCTAATCTGAATGCGGTTGAAAACAAAGAGGTTTTACTTTCTGAAGATTTCCAGCCAAAAGTAGATGCTATTTTAAATGAGGTAAATGCAAATACCAAAATGATTTTTTTGTGTTCGCCAAACAATCCAACAGGAAATTCATTTTCAGAAGAAAGCGTGATAGCTTTACTTGAAAAATTCAAAGGATTAGTAGTAATTGATGAAGCCTATATTGATTTTTCGAATAAAGAAAGTTGGATGAACAAATTAGACCAATATCCAAATTTGGTTATCACCCAAACCCTTTCTAAAGCCTATGGTTTGGCTGGAATTCGTTTAGGAATTTGTTATGCTTCTGCGGAAGTGATTGCAGTTTTAAATAAAATAAAGCCACCGTATAATGTCAATGAATTGACACAACAAAGAGCTTTGGATCGTTTGGTTGATGAAGAAAAAATCCAAAAAGAAATTAATTCGATTATAACACAAAGAGAAGATTTGCTTAAAGTGTTAGATGAAGTTAAATTTGTGTCGAAAATATATCCTACTGAAGCCAATTTTATTTTAATTAAAGTTGATGATGCCAATAAAAGATATGACCAATTGATTGCTAAAGGAATTGTTATTAGAAATAGAACAACACAACCTTTGTGCGAAAATACTTTGCGTTTGACTATTGGAACCGAAAAAGAAAATAAAAAATTAATGGAGGCATTAACAAGTTTAAATGCATAGAATTAACAGATAATGAAAAAAGTACTTTTTATAGACCGCGATGGAACCATCGTTTTAGAACCGGAAGATTTTCAATTAGACAGCTTGGATAAATTAGAGTTTTATCCGAAAGCCTTTCAATATTTGGCAAAAATTGCTAACGAATTGGATTATGAATTAGCCATGGTAACGAATCAGGATGGTTTGGGAACAGCTAGTTTTCCTGAAGACACTTTTTGGCCAACACAAGATTTTATCCTGAAAGCGTTTCAAAATGAAGGAGTACTTTTTGATGATATTTTTATCGATCGTTCTTTTCCGGAAGATAATGCCCCAACACGCAAGCCTCGTACAGGAATGTTGACGAAATATCTTGACAATCCAAATTACGATTTGACCAATTCATTTGTTTTGGGCGACCGTTTGACCGATGTGGAATTAGCTAAGAATTTAGGGGCCAAAGCCATCTTTTTGAACACGACCGATGGCGCGGGAAGTAACGAAATTAGTGCTAAAAGAGAGGAATTAGATTCGGTTATTACTTTACAAACGACCGATTGGAAAACGATTTATGAGTTTTTAAAATTGGAAGCCCGTTCGGCTACAATTTCAAGAAAAACACATGAAACGGATATTTATATCAATCTGAATCTTGATGGAACCGGAAAAAGTAAGATTGATACCGGAATTGCATTTTTCGACCACATGTTAGACCAAATTTCGCGTCACGGACAAATGGATTTGGAAATTAAGGTAAAAGGAGATTTAGAGGTCGATGAACACCACACGATTGAAGATACGGCGATTGCATTAGGAGAAGTTTTTGCAAAGGCTTTAGGAAATAAATTAGGTATCGAACGTTACGGTTTTTGTTTGCCGATGGACGATTGCCTGGCTCAGGTGGCCATTGATTTTGGCGGTCGAAACTGGTTGATTTGGGAAACAGAATTCAAACGCGAAATGGTGGGTAAAATGCCAACAGAGATGTTTTTCCACTTCTTCAAATCATTTTCTGATGGAGCGAAAGCCAATATCAATATCAAAGCCGAAGGAGATAATGAGCATCACAAGATTGAAGCTATCTTTAAAGCTTTTGCGAAAGCGATAAAAGTAGCCGTAAAACGCGACACGGAAAAAATGATTTTGCCAAGTACGAAAGGGATGCTTTAGTATTTAGTTTTAAAAAGTTTAAAGTTCTCTCAAAACCTTGACCTTGGATGTGTAACAAATAATTTTATAAATAATAACAGTAAATAAATTATAATGAAAATTTTGAAACTTCTAACAATGACAATAACTGTAATATTATTTAGCAGTTGTTCTCAAAAATTGCTGAATTTCAAACTAATTTCTTCTAAGAATGTAGATTTATCAAAGGCATCTACTTTTGTAAAAGGGAAAGATAAAGTTGAAGGGAACGATGTTGTTCATATTATTGTTATTATACCTACAGGAAAAATAAATTTTAACAAAGCTCTTGATATGGCAATAGGGAGTGTACCTGGCTGTGTTGCTTTGTTAGATGGATCTATATATTCGAAATTTTGGTTTATACCTTATATTTATGGCAAACAAACTGCCGTGATTGAGGGCATTCCGCTTATTGACCCAAGTTTAGTTTATAATTCAAACGATTTACCAAAATATGGAAAAGTTGAACTTAACAAACAAGGTGAAATAAAAAAGACACAATCAATTTCTGCTACGGAATATTACTCTCTAAAAAGCAAAATTGTAAAAGATTCTAAAGAAATAAAATTTAATAATACAACCAGCCTATAACGCAATTTAGGACTTCCATCTTCCAACATTAAAAAATGAAAATAGTTATTATAAATTATGGAGCAGGAAACATTCAAAGCATTATGTTTGCCATCGAAAGACTGGGCTTTCATGCGGTTTTGAGTAATAATCCAGCCGAAATCAAAGCAGCAGACAAAGTGATTTTTCCAGGAGTAGGAGAGGCGAGTTATGCCATGAAAATGCTAAAAGAAAGTGGATTAGATACTTTGATTCCGACCTTGACTCAACCTGTTTTGGGAATTTGTTTGGGCATGCAATTGATGTGTAAACACACTCAAGAAGGAGATACTACTGGTTTGGGGATTTTTGATGTAGACGTGGTTAAATTCTCTGTGAAAGTAAAAGTGCCACAAATGGGTTGGAATCAGATTTATAATTTGAAATCGGGGCTTTTTGAAGGAATTGCCGAAAACGAATACATGTATTTGGTACACAGTTTTTACGCTCCACTTTGTGATGAAGCCATTGCAACGACCAATTATGAAGTAGAATATGCTTCGGCATTAGAAAATAATAATTTTTATGGAACCCAATTCCACCCTGAAAAAAGTGGTGATGTGGGTGAACAAATCCTTGGAAATTTTCTAAAATTATAAGATTGAAAAATTAAATAATTGAAAGATTAGAAAATCAATTAATTCTCAATCCATATCAATTTTTAAATAATTCAATTTTTAAATCTTTAAATTAAAAATAAATGAGAATAATACCAGCCATAGACATCATCGACGGAAAATGTGTTCGTTTATCCAAAGGGGATTATAATACCAAAATAATTTACAATGAAAATCCACTAGAAGTTGCCAAAGAATTTGAAGCACACGGAATCGAATATTTACATTTGGTGGATTTAGATGGAGCCAAATCAAGTAAAATTGTCAATTATAAAATATTAGAACAAATTGCTTCACAAACCAAATTAAAAATTGATTTTGGCGGTGGATTAAAAGCCGATTCTGATTTGAAAATTGCTTTCGAAAGTGGTGCCAATCAAATTACAGGAGGAAGTATCGCCGTGAAAAATCGTGCTATTTTTGAAAAATGGATTGCTGAATATGGCGCGGATAAAATCATTTTAGGAGCCGATGCTACTAATGAAAAAGTAGCTGTTTCAGGTTGGTTAGAAGATTCTAATGAAGATCTAGTTCCTTTTATTCAGGATTATCAATCTAAAGGAATTCAGTATGTAATTTGTACCGATATCGCCAAAGACGGAATGTTGGAAGGACCTAGTTTTGATTTGTATAAAAAGATTTTGGCGGAAGCCAACGGAATAAAATTAATCGCATCAGGAGGAATTTCTGCTTTTGACGAATTGCCTAAATTAGCCGAATTAGGTTGCGAAGGAACGATAATTGGAAAAGCAATTTACGAAGGAAGAATTTCGTTGAAACAATTGGAGAATTATATTTTAGAAGTTAAAAGTTAGGAGTTAAACGTATAAACGAATTAACCCATAACACAAAACTCATAACGAAAAGACAATGTTAACAAAAAGAATAATCCCTTGCCTCGATATCAAAAACGGACGTACTGTTAAAGGTGTTAATTTCGTAGATTTGCGCGATGCTGGAGATCCGGTGGAATTAGCTAAAATCTATTCGGACGAAGGGGCTGATGAATTGGTTTTCTTAGATATTTCAGCTACTGAAGAGCGAAGAAGAACCTTGGTTGATTTGGTTCGAAAAGTGGCAGCAACCATCAATATTCCGTTTACGGTGGGTGGCGGCATTTCATCTGTTGCTGATGTGGAAGTGCTGTTGCAAAATGGAGCCGATAAAGTTTCTATTAACTCCTCAGCGGTAAAAAATCCGCAGTTGATTAATGATTTGGCACAGAAATTTGGAAGCCAATGTGTAGTAGTAGCTATTGATGCCAAACAAATTGATGGGGAATGGATGGTGCATTTGGTAGGGGGTAAAGTACCAACCGAAATCAAATTATTTGACTGGGCACAAGAAGTGGAACAAAGAGGAGCAGGTGAAATTCTGTTTACTTCTATGGATCATGACGGAACTAAAAATGGTTTTGCCAATGAAGCTTTGGCAAGACTTTCGGAATTGGTAAATATTCCAATAATTGCTTCGGGAGGAGCGGGAAATATTCAGCATTTTGCTGATACATTTATTGATGGGAAAGCAGATGCGGCCTTGGCTGCGAGTGTTTTTCATTTCAAGGAAATTGAAATAAAAACATTGAAAGCAGCACTTAGAAATAATAATATAGAAGTTAGACTTTAAATTTATGCCTGACAGGTATAAACAATCATAAAAACAAAAAATATGGAAATCGATTTTTCAAAAAGTGCACACGGATTAATTCCGGCCATTATTCAAGACAGTGAAACTAAAACCGTTTTGATGTTGGGATACATGAATGCGGAAGCTTACCAAAAAACAGTTCAGACTCAAAAAGTAACTTTTTTCAGCCGTTCGAAACAAAGGCTTTGGACGAAAGGGGAAGAAAGTGGTAATTTTTTGAATTTGGTTGACATCAAAAATGATTGTGATGGCGATACGTTGTTGATACAAGCCAAACCAGTGGGACCAACGTGTCATACGGGTGCCGATACCTGTTGGCAAACAGAAAATAAGTCCGATTTTGGATTTATTTCTCACTTAGAAGAGACCATTAAAATGCGTCGTGAGAATGCTGATTCTGAAAAAAGTTATGTGGCCTCTTTGTTTAAATTGGGTATGAACAAAATCGCCCAAAAAGTAGGAGAGGAAGCTGTTGAAGTGGTTATTGAAGCCAAAGACAACAATGATGAGTTGTTTCTGGGTGAAAGTGCTGATTTGCTTTTTCATTATTTAATTTTACTTCAAGCCAAAGGTTTTCAATTGAGCGATGTAATCGATGTGTTGAAAAAACGTCAGAAATAAATATTCAATTTTAATAAGAATATAAGATTAACCCTAATAGCAAATTCATTTGTTATTGGGGTTTCTTTTTTCTTTCTTTTTAGCTTTCAATCGATTATATTTACTATATAAAATTAAAGCTTAAAAAAGAGTAATGAATTTAGACAATTCCGGAACAAAAGAACCAACAACAATTTCGAATACAAATGAAAGTCTGACTATAATTCTTACTACCGGACAAGATGATTTGAGACCAATATATATATCGGGAAATTTTAATGATTGGCATACGCAAGACGATCAGTTTAAAATGTTGAAACAGTCAGATGGTTCTTATTATTTTACATTTCCGGAAGACTTTAATTATCCTGATGAGCTATTGTATAAATTCACAAAAGGTGATTGGAGTGATGTTGAAATTGACAGTTTTGGGAATCGTACCGAAAACCGTTCGACCCAAAAATATTCAGGAATTCAGTTAGAACATGTAGAACGATGGAGAAAAAATTGGCTACCATTCAAACCCAACTATTTGCCACAGGTGTTATTGATTTCCGATGAATTTGAAATTCCGCAATTGAATAAAACAAGAAAAATTTGGGCTTTATTACCTCATGATTATGATGATACCGATGAAAGGTATCCGGTGATGTATTTGCAGGATGCCCAAAATTTATTCAACGAAAATGCCTCTTTTGGCAATTGGGAAATCGATAAAAAGTTGGCCGTCATGTCCGAATATAAAATTGGTAAAATTATTATTATAGCCATAGAACATGCCGAAGAAGATCGCATAAAAGAATATAACGTTGGAAAAACTATTTTAGGAAAAGGACAGGGTAAAAAATACAGCCGTTTTGTGGCTGAAACTTTGAAACCTTTTGTAGACAGTAATTTCAGAACCAAAAAAGAAAGACAATTTACAGGTATCGGAGGAAGTTCAATGGGGGCATTAGTCAGTATTTTTAGCGGACTGCGATATCCTGAAGTATTTGGTAAACTGATGATTTTTTCTCCATCTCTTTGGGTGAATCCAAAACTTAAAATAAATGCGGAGCTACAAAATCAGGGCGACACAAGAATATATTTATATGCCGGAGGCGATGAAAGTGAAACGATGATTGAGCAAGTGAAAGATTTTAAGGATAAGATGGTTACCAACGAAATGGTGAAAGACAAAATCAAGGTCAATTTGAGTATAAATATGCACGGAAAGCATAATGAAACGTATTGGAGTGATGAATTCCCAATAGCAATGGAATGGCTTTTTTTTAATTCTAAAGACAATTAAATGAAAACGAAATTAATTGATAATCTTAATGGTTTTTCAGGAACAGTTTTGGTTCCTGTGTTTGAAACCAGTGCCAAAAATTTGATTCCGATACAATTTGATGGATTGGAAATTTCGTCGAAAGTTTTTTATGGAAAAAAGGACAGCTATTATTTGGCAGAAAAAAAAGGGAATACCTATATTTTTATTGGTTTAGGAAAAGCGATTGATTATAAAACATTAAAAAACAGTTTTAGAAGAATTGCCTTCAAAGAAAAAGAAAGTTTTACAAAATACGTGGCTTTATTTTTACCGGAGTTGTTTGCAGAGGAACAGGTCGAAGCTACAGTTTCAGGTTTATTGTTGGGGACTTATGATTTAGGCCATTTTAAAAATCAAAAGGAACACCCATTTTTGAATAGTGATTTTGAGTTAGAAATTCTGGCTACAAAAAATTATTCCGAAACTATCAATAAATCGATAAAAATTGCCCGGGCACAATTAGAAACCTTGACCTTGGTCGATTTGCCACCCAATACCGTTACTCCTAATTATTTGGCAAAATGGGCACAGGATAAGGGAAGTAAATATGGTTTTGAAGTGGAAGTATTAGGACTGGAGTCCTGTAAAATTCAAAGTTTAGAAGCTTTTTTGACTGTTGGGAAAGGAAGTGAAAATGAGCCACAATTTGTTATAATGAAATACGAACCCAAAGAAAAACAACCCAAATTAAGGCACGTGGGTTTTGTGGGTAAGGGAATTACTTTTGATACCGGTGGACTGAATATCAAAACTTCGGGAATGGTGCATATGAAATGTGATATGGCAGGAGGAGCAGCTGTTTTTGGCGCCATGCAACTCATTGCCGATTTGCAATTACCCATAAAGGTTACCGCAATTGTGCCTTGCGCAGAAAATTCGGTCGATAGTAAATCCTTTTTGCCAAGTGATGTGATTCAGAGTTACAGCGGAAATACTATAGAAATCATTGATACCGATGCCGAAGGTCGTCTGATTTTAGCCGATGGATTATCGTATTTGATTAAAAATTTTAACCCTGAATATATTATTGATATCGCCACACTCACTGGAAGTAGCGTTAGTACACTAGGCTATGAATGTGGTGCTTTATTTACCAATAACGCAACTGTTTCTAAAAAACTGCAAGATGTAGGAGATACAATTGGCGAGCGATTATGGCCTTTACCATTATGGGATGTCTACAAACCAGATATAGAGAGTGATATTGCCGATGTGAAAAATTACAGCGGTAAACCAATTGCCGGTGCCATAAGTGCAGCCAAGTTTTTAGAATTTTTTACCGAAAAGCACACCGCATGGGCACATTTGGATATTGCCGGTGTGGCTTTTGGAGAAGACGAATATGCCAAAAGCAAACATGCTACAGCCTATGGCGTTCATTTATTGACTAAATTCATAGAAAATCTATAATCCTATGGAAAATTCTAAAACTTTCGTTTGTATTTCTAATTATTTTAAAGGAGCTGATTTTTTAATTCAATTAAAAAAATTAGGAAACAAGGTTTATTTGGTGACCAGTGAAAATTTAAAAGACAAGCCATGGCCAAAGGAAGCGATTGATGAAATTTTTTATATGCCAGGCCATGATACCGAGTGGAATTTAGAGCACTTAGTTTTGGGAGTTGCCGGTATAATGAAATCGAATCCTATTGATGCCATAATTGCCTTGGATGATTATGATGTGGAGAAAGCTACCTATCTCAGGGAAAATCTTCGTATTGCCGGCATGGGACAAACCACAGGGCGTTATTTCCGGGATAAACTGGCCATGCGAATGAGAGCCAAAAGTTGTGGTATTCCCATTCCTGCCTTTTGTTCTTTATTCAATGATCATGATATCAATACATTTGCACAGACCGTTTCTCCTCCTTGGGTGTTAAAACCCAGATCAGAGGCTTCTTCAAAGGGGATTTTAAAAGTATTTGATTCGGAAAGTTTATGGATTCATATTAATGAAATGGGAAATAACCGGTTCAAATATTTATTAGAACAATTCAAACCGGGCGATGTGTACCATTGTGACAGTTTAGTTTCTGACAGAAAGATTTTGTTTAGTTTAGCGTCTAAATATTTAGCAACACCAATGGAAATTACACAAGGTGGCGGTGTTTTTAGAAGTGCCAATATTCCGTATGATTCGGAAGATGATACCACCATTAAAAAATTAAACGAACAAATTATAAAAGATTTTGGATTGAAACATGGAGCTGCCCATACTGAATTTATCAAATGTGATGAAGATGGGCAAATCTATTTTCTGGAAACATCTTCCAGAGTAGGAGGGGCGCATTTATCGGATATGGTCGAAGCTGCATCTAATATCAATCTTTGGAGGGAATGGGCAAGAATTGAAGATGCATTGGTAAAAAACATGAAGTATTCATTACCCAAAGTTAAAAAAGGATACGCCGGAATAGTGTTGACACTTTCTAAATATCAATATCCTGATTTATCTTCATTTTCCGATTCCGAAATATGTTTCAAGATACCATTAGAATATCACGCAGGTATAGTGGTGAAATCAGATAAAAACGAAAAAATTAAAATGTTGCTCGATGATTATGTTGATCGACTATTGGCTGACTTTACAGTTGTAGTTCAACAAAATAAAGTATCCAAATTACATTAAAAAAACAACGTGTTAGCGAGCTCAAAATTCATGAAAAATCATCTTTTTTCTATTTTCATATTTTTAATATTATCAAGTAGCGGGATTTCGCAAGAGGTACTTAAAGATTCCAAATCGGTATTTACCAGACAGGATTCTTTACGGGGAAGTATCACCAAGGAGCGGGTTTGGTGGGATGTTAAACAATATCATTTAAGCATTAAAGTTAATCCCATAGACAGCACAATTACAGGGTCTAATACCATTAGATATCAAGTACTACAAGAATACAATCGGATGCAGATTGATTTACAAAATCCGATGGAAATATATAAAATTATTCAAGATGGGATTTCTTTAAAATTCTCCAGAGAAGGGAATGTCTTTTTTGTTGAATTAGTTTCACCTCAACGTACCGGAACAATTAAAGAATTGACCGTATTTTATGGAGGAAAGCCGAGGGTTGCCGTAAATCCGCCCTGGGACGGAGGGATTAGTTGGAAAAAAGACCGTAACGGAAAACCATTTATTGCCTCTTCATGCCAGGGATTAGGCGCCAGTGTTTGGTGGCCTAATAAAGACCATATGTATGATGAAGCAGAAAGTATGCTCATTAGTGTAAATGTGCCTAAAAATCTAACGGATGTATCCAATGGGCGTTTACAAAGTGTCAAATCGTTAAAAAACGGAACCAAAACCTATAATTGGTACGTTTCAAATCCTATTAATAATTATGGGGTAAATATCAATATTGGCGATTATGTTTCATTTTCTGAGGTTTATAAGGGCGAAAAAGGCAATTTAGATTGCAGTTATTATATTTTGAGAGATAATCTTTCTAAAGCTAAAAAACAGTTCAAAGAAGTGCCGAGAATGCTCAAAGCTTTTGAATATTGGTTTGGGCCGTATCCTTTTTATGAAGACAGTTATAAATTAGTCGAAGTTCCTTATTTAGGTATGGAACATCAAAGTTCGGTCACATACGGAAATGGGTTTCAAAACGGTTATCGGGGTTCTGATTTAAGTGGAACAGGCTGGGGGCTTAAGTTTGATTTTATCATTGTTCATGAGTCTGGTCACGAATGGTTTGCCAATAATATTACCTATAGAGATATTGCCGATATGTGGATTCATGAGAGTTTCACTAATTATGCCGAAAGCCTATTTGTAGAATATTATTATGGCAAAGAAGCTGGATATGCTTATGAAAGGGGAATTCGGAAAAACATTTTAAATGACAAACCTATTATAGGAATTTATAATGTAAATAATGAAGGATCCAGTGATATGTACTATAAGGGTTCTAATATGTTACACACCTTACGTCAGATTGTAAATAATGATGAAAAATGGAGGAGGATCTTAAGAGGATTGAACAGTACATTTTACCATCAAACAGTTACAACGAAGCAAATTGAAGAGTATCTGAGTCAGCAAACAGGAATAGATTTAAATTCATTCTTTAACCAATATTTGAGGGATACCCGAATTCCAACGTTAGAATATTCCTTTAAAAACAATCAGTTTGAATACCGATGGAGTAATTGTGTTTCCGGTTTTAATATACCCATAAAAGTTTTTTTAGATGGAACAGAAATATGGCTGAAACCAACAATGGAATGGAGTAGTACAGAAACTCAAACAGAAAACGCATCACTGGAAATAGATCCGAACTTTTATGTAACAAGTACTAATATTCTGAAATAAAACCATTGCCAAGCTTTTTATTTCTTTTTGAATTGTATCGGATTTTGCCCAACGACTTTTTTAAATATCCTATTGAAATACGAAAGACTTTCAAATCCACATTCAAAACAAGTTTCGGTTACATTTTTATCTTCTTTTAAGAGGCGTTTAGCTTGTTCAATACGATATTGATTCAAAAAATCGATAAAGGTAAGTTGTGTCATTTTTTTAAAATAACGGCAAAAAGCTGCTTTTGATAAATGAGTTAAATGCCCCATTTCTTCAATAGTAATATTTCTTTGAAAGTTTTTTTCAATAAATGCATAGACAATTTTGAGGCGGTTTTGTTCTTTATTATTGTAAAAATCATCAAAAGGATGTTCATGCAAAAACGTCTTTTCATTTGATGTAGCCAACATATGAAACAAAGATAATACTTCAATAAATTGTTCAAAATTAGGCAAATGATGAATTTCCTTTAATCGCTTTCCAACTAATTCTTTTGTAGATCCGTTAAAGCAAATTACTTTTTTTGAATTTTCGAATAATTGATAAATAGAAGCTAATTCTGGAGTGGTAACAAAATCATTTTTAAAAAAATCTTCCTTGATTTGTAAAACTACCTTTTGGTATTCCGTTTTTATTCCATAATCAAAATTTAAATGTGGAATATTAGAACCAATGAAAACCAAATCAGAACCTTCAAATTGTCCCACATGATTTCCTACGCGTCTTGTACCTTGTGGTGCTTCAATAAATGTCAATTCAAATTCAGGGTGAAAATGCCAATAATAAAAGTCATTAAGTTTGGGATTCACTAAAATTCGGAAGGAACTTCCGGCTAAACGTTTAATGTCTTCAAAAACAATTTTCATACGCTTTTATCTTAATTGTTCCATAAATATACTATTGATTATTCAAATACAAAAGTAAATATCAATATAGTACAAATTATGGTAAATTTTGTTGAAATACAAGTCGGATTATCCAGCTACTTTTGAATTATAAAATTTTTAAAATATATCAATATGGAAAACAAGAACCAAACCATGACCCCTACAATGACGCCAACTATGGCTACCAATGCACATAAAGATATTCCGGGAAATCCGTCGGTTGCAAAATCTAGTATACATAAATTAAATAGTCGTTCTAATGGCGAACCGCTTCGTTTATTGACTGAAGAGCAATGGAAATTCTGGATTGAAAATGGCTACATCGTAATCAAAAATGCTGTACCAAAAGAAAATGCGAAAAGATTAGCAGATTTTATTTGGGAATTTGAAGAAAAAGACCCTAATAATCCAGAAACTTGGTACGCACCTCCAAGAGCAGAAATGCAAATGAAAGAATTAAATAATAGTGGAATGGTGGAATTATACAACCATCAATACCAATGGGATAACCGTCAGATGCAAAAAGTATATGATGCTTTTGCAGATGTTTGGGGAACGGAAAAATTATGGGTAACTATTGACAGAGCTAATCTTAATTTTCCAGTAAGACCAGACCACGAATTCAAAGGATTTATTCATTGGGATTATGATCCGGAAACCAAACCTCAAAATGTACAAGGTGTATTAGCCTTAGTAGATGCGGACGATGAAAATATGGGTGGCTTTCAATGTATACCTGAACTATTCCGTACTTATGATACATGGAAATTAACACAGCCGGAAGACAGAAATCGTTTTCAACCTGATACGACTGGTTTTGAAGATAAATTTGTAAAACCTAAAATGGAAGCGGGTGATTTATTAATTTTCAACAGCTCACAACCACATGGAATTCGTCCAAATTTAACAAAAGATAGAGTAAGAGTGGCACAATATATTTCAATGATGCCTGCTGAAGATGACAACGAAGAACTAAAAGAATGGCGCATCAATTCTTGGAAAAACCGTATTGCACCAACAGGATATGCATTTCCAGGAGATCCTCGTAACTGGGAGCAAACCAAACACAAAACTGCTGAGTTGAGTGAATTGGGAAAAAAACTACTTGGATTAGAGAAGTGGTAACAAATAAAAAGGGATACATCAAGTATCCCTTTTTATTTATTCATTAAATTATATCAAGTTTTTTTCAATATAATTGAAACTTGTTTTTATAGATTCCAATGGATTCGGTTTGTAATTTGTTTCATGTTCTAAAAAGAAACGTTTCATTCCCGATTGTTTCGCTTGAGCAAAAATAGCTTTAAAATTAATCGATCCTGTACCTATTTCTGCATTCCAATCATGGTTTGTTTTATCCATATCTTTGACATGCCACATTTTAAAACGACCTGGGTGATTTTTGAATAAATCTAATGGATTATTTCCGGAGCGAACGACCCAATACAAATCCATTTCAAAATCAACTAAATTTTTATCTGTTTCGTTAAGCAAAATTTCATACCCATTGGTATTACCGAATTTTGTAAACTCGAAATCATGATTATGGTAAGCTAATTTTAAGCCTGCCGCTTTACAAAGTTCGGCTGCGTGATTGATTTTATGCGCTATTTGTTTGTAATCGTCAGCACTGGTTCCGCGTAATTCTGAAACGATATAGGGAACTGTTACGTATTCACTTCCTAACTCATTTGCCGTTTCAATATAGACTTTTACCAAATCAGTGGAACCATCTTTAAACATCGGATTAAAATCAAAATGATTGCTGGTTGCTTTTAAGCCATTGTCAGTAAGTATAGATTTAAAATCTTTTACCGAAGTTCCAAAAAAACCATTTTTAGGAGAAAATCCAAAAGTTTCCACTTCTGTAAATCCGGTTTTTCCGACTTGGGTTAGTACCCCTTTGACATCTTTTGTTAAAATATCACGTAAGGTCCATAATTGAATTCCAATTGCTTTTTTCTTGGAGTCAAAAGCAAATGTGGGTGCAACGGCTAATGCCCCCAAAGCCAAACCTGCATTAATTAAAAATTGTCTTCTTTGTATCATGATTTATATTTTTGATTCGTTTAAATATCACAAATTGTAATAGCCTGTCTTAATGAAGCCAGCTTGTCCGGATTTTTAGGGATAAATTCTTGTCCGACAAATCCCTTATAACCCGTTGCTGCGATAGCTTTCATTATTGCAACATAATTTAACTCCTGTGTTTCGTCTATCTCATGTCTTCCCGGAACGCCGGCCGTATGAAAATGTGCAATATATTGATGATTGTCTTGGATTGTTCTAATGACATCACCTTCATCGATTTGCATATGATAGATATCATAAAGGAGTTTAAAATTTTCAGAATTTAATCGCTTGGCTAATTCCACTCCCCAATATGTTTTATCACATTGATAATCCTTATGATCGATTTTGCTATTAAGCAATTCCATGACCAGCGTCACATTATGTTCTACTGCCAATGGAATTAGTTTTTGCAAACCTATTATGCAATTGTTCCATCCTTCTTCATCTGTTTTTCCTCTTCTGCTTCCACTGAAACAAATTAGATTTTTATATCCTGCATTTGCGACTAAAGGAATCATTTCAGAATAATTTTTAATGAGTGTTTCATGAAATTGAAGATCGTTAAAACCATCAACCAGATTAATTTCTGCTCCATTACACATTGTAGATACCAATCCGTGTTTTTTCAGAGTAGGCCAATCTTTTGGTCCAACCAAATCAATGCCTGTGATTCCTAATTTTTTAGCTTCTATACAAAGTGTCTCAATGTCTAAATCATTAAAACACCACCTGGCGACAGAGTGATTTATATTTCCTTTTAACATATTTATTGGGGTTTTGATTTCATTTTCCGGCATAGCCAAAGCAGAAAATCCGGATGGGATACCTAATACTGCTGTTCCTGCAAGAATTCCTTTTATTGCAGATCTTCTATTTAAATTTGTACTCATTTTTTAATTTTTTAAATTGCGGGAACTTCTTCCACGACTCTATTTTTATCATGAAATAAAAGTGCAAAAAGTAAAAATACTGCTAGAGCGATTCCTGCCGGTATAATCCATACCATTTGCCAATTTATTCCTCCTTCTAAATTTTTATAATTATCGGTTATCCAACCGGCAACGGCAAAACCAATTAACATACCAACCCCATAGGTGGCCAAAGTTATCAATCCTTGCGCAGCACTCTTGTATTTTTCTCCAGCTTTTGAATTCGTGTAAATTTGTCCTGAAACAAAGAAGAAATCATAGCAAATACCATGTAATGCAATACCTGTGATAAGCATAAAACTTAAATCATCCCCATTACCATAGGCAAATAAAACGTAACGAATAGCCCATGCTAACATACCCACTAAAATAGTTTTCTTAAAACCAAATCGGCTAAAAAATACTGGAATTAACAATAAAAATAATGCTTCAGATATTTGACCGATTGCCATTTTTCCGGTAGGATTCTCAACACCAGCCTCTGTTAAGAAAGGATGTGCATTTTGATAATAAAAAGCCAGGGGTATACAAATCAAAATGGAAGAGATAAAAAAGACGGCAAAATTTTTGTCTTTCAATAATTTTAAAGCATCAAGACCAATAATATCACCTATTTTTATTTTTTCATCTGAAACTTTTGGTGGGGTAGCTGGTAAAGTAAAGCTGAAAATCCCTAACACTAAGGCTGCTATACCCGCTAATAGAAACGTGTTTTTAAGCATACCTTGCGATATCGCTTCTGCAGCATCCCAATGGAATACAAAACTGATTGATAATCCTGCTAAAATCCACCCGATAGTTCCCCAAACCCTGATGTTGGCAAATTCTTTTTCCGGATCTTTCATTTGATTGAAGGCAACTGAATTTACAAGTGCCAATGTTGGCATGTACAAAACCATATAACTTAAAACATAAGTGTAAAACATTCCGACTTCTTCAGATTGATACATTTGATACATCAAAAATGCGCCAATAAGATGCAAAACACCTAAAATTTTCTCAGCATTAAAATAGCGGTCTGCGATTAATCCTATGATGAAAGGGGCTATAATGGCTCCCCAAGATTGGGTTGAAAATATAGCTGCAGTTTCTGAACCGGAAGCACTCAAGTTATTTCCCAGAAAGGTACCAAGGGTTACAAACCATGCGCCCCAGATAAAAAATTCCAGAAACATCATAAGGGATAATTTAATTCGGATAGTTGAATTCATTCTTTTTTGGTTTATTTTGAATATTAATAATTTGTTTTTGGGTAGTGTTTTTAGTTATATTATGTTCTACATTCCATTTTCACATCCTGTTGTTACATTCATTGTATTCCATTCTTTAATCATGATATTTCGGTACCATACATTGTTTCCATGATCCTGTAACGCAATTTTTCCTGTTTTAAAAGAAGCAAAACCTTCCCAGGAGGCAAACTTACTTCCTGCGACCAATGTTTTAAAATTGTCATCCCAAAGCGTAGTTTCGACCACTTTAACTCCATTAAGGAGCATAGTTAACTTTCCATATTTACATACGATATCTACAGAATTCCATTCTCCAACAGGCTTAACAGGCTCAGATGTACTTTTGATTAAATCATATAGATCCCCAGCCCTGTGTTTGGTTATTTTTCCATCAGGATGTCCGTCATTATCCAAAACCTGCATTTCCAGTCCGGTATTGTACGTGTTTGGATACTTTTTAGCATCTTCTTTTACATAAAAAAGAATTCCGCTGTTAGAGTTTTCAGCAACTTTCCATTCTAATTTTAAATGGAAATTAGTATATTCTAAATCCGTAACTAAATCTCCACCTTGTCCATTTTTTATTGCGGCAGGATCAAAATGCAAAACGCCATCTTCTACTTTCCATCCTGACCCAACAGTTGTTTTTCCATAAGTATGCCAACCTGTTGTTGACTGTCCGTCAAAAATTGATTTAAATCCTTTTGGTAGTGTTTGTGCATCAGTCATTTGAATGAATACGATTAGTAATAATAAAGTGCAAAAATTTTTAATCATTTTTTTATTTAATTTTTGATTCTATAATTATGGATATGATTTATAAAGTTAAAGCTTTCCAACCTTCACGGTAATTACGTTTAACAAATTGATTCACTTCATCAAAGTTTGTAATTCTCATAGCATCATTATCCCATAACAATTTAGCCGAACGTCCCGGATACACTTCTTCTCCCAGTTCTTCTCTCATCACATCATATCCTCTGATAGCCAAGTTAGCCATTAACAATGCTTCCGTTAAAGGGCCGGCAATTTCAAAAGGAGAACTTAGCTCTTGCTTGCCATAACCTGCGATGGAAGCTTCAATCCATTGTCTGTAATGGCCATCCGAACCGTCTTTTACCCGCGTATATTTTTGAGTTACTTTAAGGTTCTCATTTTTGTTGAGAGGAAGCAATCTTGGATTTAAACCATAGGTATCACACATCATTTTTCCTTTTGTTCCTGTAAATAAAGTCCCGTTACCACCGTCTCCAAAAATTTCATTTGGTCCTAACTCAGCCGGTCTTTCCGGCTGAATACCACCATCCATCCAATGCACGGTAACGTCTCCCTTTGTTTTATCCGTTTTAGGAAAGGTCAAAGTTACATGGCTTGACGGAGGACAACTTTCCGGAAAATAGCCTCTTTTAAACTCGTCAACATAAACAGAGCCGACACTGCATTGAACGTCTTTGGCATATTTTAAATTTAATACACTGAAAGGAGCCTCAAGCAGATGACATCCCATATCTCCCAAAGCACCTGTGCCATAATCCCACCATCCACGCCAATTAAACGGAACCAGCTTGTCTACATAATCTTTTTTAGGAGCGGTTCCTAACCATAAATCCCAATCTAACTCTTTTGGAATTTCAGCTTTATTGGCAGACCAAGGAATTCCTTGAGGCCAAACCGGACGATCGGTCCAGGCATGTATGGTATGAACATCCCCAATTAGATCGGCTTCGAACCATTCTTTCATTATTCTTGTGCCATCATTTGAGGCACCTTGATTCCCCATTTGAGTGACCACTTTATATTTTTTGGCTGCCTGAGTCAAAATGCGTGCTTCGTAAATATCATGAGTCAATGGTTTCTGAACATAAACATGTTTCCCTAACTGCATGGCTGCCAAAGCTTGAATAGCATGATTATGATCCGGGGTTGACACTGAAACGGCATCGAAATTTTTATGTTCTTTATCTAACATTTCACGCCAATCTTTATAAAATTTGGCTTTTGGAAATGCAGCAACGCTGGCAGCTGCTCTTCTGGTATCTACGTCACATAAAAAAGCAATATTCGCTTTTCCGCTTTTATCAAACATGGCAATATCCGACTTTCCTTTTCCACCAACACCGATACCGGCAATTATTAAACGATCGCTTGGTGCAACAAATCCTCTTCCTAAAACATGACGAGGAACAATCATGAATGCTGCAGCTGCCAAAGCACCTGTTTTTATGAAATCCCTACGATTATTGATAATTTTATTTTCTTCTTTTTCCATTTATGTTACTTGGGATTAGTTTATCATTATAAAACTGCACATTAAATAGTACCCTTTTTTTAGATTAATAAAAAAATCAAATAGACATAGGTAACCTACTAATGACTTATTTTTTTAAAGACAAAATATAGCGGGCTATTTTTTTGGCATCCTCTTTTTTCAAAGTGGAATGGGCTGCCATCGGGATAGTTCCCCAAACACCAGAACCTCCTTTGATGATTTTATCAGAAAGATAATTGATATTTTTATCATTTAACGGATATTTCTTTGCAATATCCAAATAAGCGGGACCAACTAATTTTTTATCTAATTTATGGCATCCTATACAATCCATTTTTGAGATTAATTTTTCGCCTTCAGATTGTTGATCAACTGTAATCTTGGTTTTAGTGTAGTTTTCTTTTACATCATTTTTAGAGAATGAGGTTAAAGTAATCACTGCTACGCCTAATAATAAATAAGTAAGTTTCATTTTTGTTTTTATTTTATATTCCTAAATTCTTTCTGTTCAGTTCTGTATTGGTTTCAACGGCAGCAAAATCGTCAAATGCTTTTTCTGTGACTTTAATGATGTGGTTTTTAATAAATTCGGCTCCTTCACGAGCACCGTCTTCCTGGTTTTTGATACAACATTCCCACTCCATCACCGCCCAGCCTTTAAAGTCATACTGGGCCAATTTGCTAAAGATGGTTTTAAAATCGATTTGTCCATCACCCGGGGAACGATATCTTCCGGCACGGTTAGCCCAACTTTGATAGCCTCCAAAAGTTCCTTGTTTTCCGGTTGGGTTAAACTCGGCATCCTTGACATGAAAAGCTTTGATGCGCTCATGATAAAAATCGATGTATTGTATGTAATCTAACTGCTGTAAAACAAAATGGGAAGGGTCATATAAAAGACAAGCCCGGGAATGGTTATTGACTGCTTTCAAAAACATTTCATAGGTTTCTCCGTCAAATAAATCTTCACCGGGATGAATTTCGTAACAAACATCCACACCGTGTTGATCAAATTCATTCAAAATGGGTAACCATCGTTTGCCCAATTCTGCAAAACCTTCTTCTATTAATCCTGGTGGGCGCTGTGGCCAAGGATGAAAATATTGCCAAAGTAAGGAACCACTAAAAGTGGCATGTGCATTTAAGCCTAAATTATAAGAGGCTTTTGCAGCATATTTCAATTGCTGTACAGCCCATTGTTGTCTTGCTTTTGGATTTCCCCGAAGATTTATAGGCGCAAAACCATCAAAGAAATCATCATAAGCCGGATGAACAGCAACTAATTGGCCTTGCAAATGTGTAGACAATTCGGTAATTTCCAACCCATAAGAAGCAATTGTACCTTTTAATTCTTCTGCATACGTTTTATTTTCTGCTGCTTTTTGTAAATCGATAAAACGAGGATCTAATGTAGGCATTTGAATCCCCTTAAATCCCAAATCAGAAGCCCATTTACAAATCCCTTCTAAGGAATTAAATGGTGCTTCATCACTGATAAACTGGGCTAAAAAAACTGCCGGACCTTGTATTGTTGTCATAGTGTTTTATAGGGTATAAGGAGACCATTTTTTATCAGATTGTGCAGATGCAACCACGCTGTCTATAAATGCCATTCCTCTTAAACCATCTTCAATAGAAGGGAAATCTAACATTTCTGCAGAAGGTTGTTTCTTTTCTAATCTACATTGCAGTGTTAAAGCGAAATTGCGGTATATATTAGCAAAAGCTTCTAAATATCCTTCCGGATGTCCTCCTGGAGTACGACAATTATGAGTGGCAAATGAAGATAAGTGAGCATAATTAGAACCTGCTCTTAAAATTTGCATCGGTTCATCCAGCCACTTAACCAGTAATGTATTAGGGTCGTGTTGCAACCATTCGATTCCCCCTTTTTCACCATAAATTCTAATCCGTAAAGCATTTTCTTCTCCTGCGGCTACTTGAGAAGCCATTAAAACTCCCTTGGACCCATTTTCAAATTTAAGCATTACAGCCCCATCATCATCCATTATTCGACCTTCGACCAAGGTGTTTAACTCAGCACATATTTCAGTAATTTTTGAACCTGTAACATATTCTGCCAATTGAGCGGCATGTGTTCCAATATCTCCCATTACAGAACTTTTTCCTGTTTTTTTAGGGTCAGTTCTCCATGCGGCTTGTGCATTTCCTTCTCTTTCGGATAATCTGCTTAACCAACCTTGAGGATATTCTACCCATACTTTGCGAATCTTTCCCAATTTGCCTTCTCGAACCATAGCTTTGGCCTGTTTCACCATCGGATATCCTGAATAGGTATGGGTGAGACAAAGGAGTAGACCTGTTTCATCTAATTTTTGTTTTAATAATTTCGCTTCTTCCAGAGAAAAAGTGATTGGTTTTTCGATAACAACATTAAAGCCATTATCTAATGCCATCATGGCTGGGGCAAAATGAGCGAAATTTGGAGTAACAATAGTCACAAAATCAATTCTTTCATCAGCTGGCAAAGCAGCTTCAGTTTTAATCATTTCCTCATAAGTCAAATATATTCTTGATTCAGGAAGAAATAACGCTTTGCCTGATTCTTTGGCTGTTTCGGGATTAATACTCAATGCACCGCAACTTAATTCTATAAGTCCGTCCATATTGGCCGCTAAGCGATGAATAGCGCCTATAAAGGCATCTTTTCCTCCGCCAATCATACCCATTCTTAGTTTTCTCATGTTTTGTAACCTATATGTTTTTTTTCTTTAATTCTTTTACAGCATAATCACAGGCACGAGCCGTCAATGCCATGAATGTCAAGGATGGATTTTGACAGGCAATAGAAGGCATACAGGAACCATCTGTGACAAACACATTATTTACTTCATGCATTTGATTCCATTTATTTAAAACGGAAGTTTGGGGATCATTACCCATTCTTGCAGTTCCCATCTCATGAATTGCCATACCAGGATAGCAATCATTATCATAGGTTTTAACATTTTTAATTCCGGCTGCTTCCAGCATTTCAGCAGCGTCATTCATCATGTCTTCACGCATTTTTGCTTCATTCTCTTTGTATTCGCAATCAATAGCCAAAACCGGTTGTCCCCATTTATCTTTTTTAGAGTGATCGATATAGACCTTATTTTCATAGTAAGGCAACATTTCTCCAAAGCCACCTAATCCCATGCTCCAAGAATCTGCAGGAAGCGACATCGTATCTTTGAAATCACCACCAAAAGCCAATTCGGCAACTTCTTTATGCCATAATCCTCTACTGGCACCACCTTGATATCCAAAACCTCTCAAGTAATCTCTTTTATCGTTACCTATGTTTTGATATCTTGGAATATAAATTCCATTGGCCCTTCTTCCGTAAGTGTATTTGTCTTCAAATCCTTCGGCACTACCTTCAGCACCACAACGGAAATGATGATCCATTAAATTATGTCCTAATTGACCACTGCCATTGCCCAGTCCATTTGGATGTGCTTCTGATGTTGAATTTAATAAAATGAATGTAGAACCTAAAGTAGAGCCGTTTACAAAAACTATTTTGGCATAAAACTCCATCGTTTGATTGGTTTCTGCATCAATAACCATAACGCCTTTTGCTTTCTTGGTATCTTTATCATAGATAATATGGTTTACAATAGAGTAGGGTCTTACCGTTAATCTTTTGGTTGCCATTGCAGCAGGAAGTGTGGCTGATTGTGTACTGAAGTAAGCTCCAAAAGGACAGCCGCGACTGCATAAATTTCTATATTGGCAACTTCCACGACCATTGTGAGGAACCGTTAAATTTGCGGTACGGCCAATTGTCATGATTCGTGTTCTGTTATAATGTTTTTCTATTCTTTCCTTTACCGACTTTTCTACGCAGTTTAAATCCATCGGAGGTAAAAAAACACCATCGGGCAATAGGGGCCAGTTTTCTGCTTGACCGCTAATCCCTGCAAATTTTTCGGCATAATCATACCATTTTTCAAGGTCTTTATAGCGGATTGGCCAGTCGTTTCCATGACCGTCTCTTGCATTATCTTCAAAATTGTGATCACTAAAACGATAACTTTGACGCCCCCACATCAAAGATTTTCCTCCTACATGAAACCCTCTATACCAGTCAAAACGTTTGTCTTCGGTATAAGGACATTCCAAATCATTAACCCACCATTTTTCATTGGCTTCACTATATGGATAATCTCTTTTTTGAACAGGATGTGTCCTTTTTTGCTCTTCAGTAAGTCTGCCGGCATGCTCAAATTCCCAAGGAGCCTTCATGGCCGATTCATAATCTGAAATATGTTCGATATTCATTCCGCGTTCCAGCATCAATACTTTTAACCCTTTTTCAGTCAGTTCTTTTGCTGCCCAACCACCGCTAATTCCTGATCCTACAACAATAGCATCATAGGTGTTTTGTTCTTTTAAATTAGTGTTTATATTCACGTGTAGTATTTTTTTTTGTTTTTAAAATAATCTTAAAATTAAATAGATTTAAAAAATTATTACATTGTAGCCCAGGCTTTTTGTCCAGGTTTGTATGGGGCGCTTCCATCATATCTGCCAGGAACAGGAAGATATTCACGTGCTTGGGTACATCCTATTTCTGAAGAGAAATAGCCTAAGATGGTTAAATCTCTTGCTATTAAAAAGAAAGAAGGTGCACTGTTTGAAGCGATGGTTTCATCTTTTAAAAGAGTCATGAGTTTCTGACGTTCTTCAATCGACATAGACATGAAATCTTTATTAAAATCTTTCAGGCATTTTGCCTGCATTTCTTTCATTCCGGAAGCAAAAATCTGTTGCATTTCAACGGGATAACAATCACGTATCATCATTGGTATGAATTTACCCAAACCGGCTGCTTTAGCTCCGGGAGAAGACTGCGTTGTCGGAATTATGATATCGGCAAATTCAGCCAAAATTTCTTCTTCTGTTGCAGAAAAAGTGATAAATTTTTTATCAGTCTCTACAACAGTAAAACTTTCAAATAAAACGCCCATCGTAGTTGCTGATATTGCACCTCCCATTAAAAAGGCAACTTTTTTTAGTGCTTCCCGTCTATCCATTTGTTATGTTATTAATTGTTATTGAATATTATCTATTGGTAACATTATTACAATAATAAGTAAAAAAAACGAGTATGATTTTTTTAAAGTTAATTTTTTTAATTATTATTAATTTATCAATATTTGTTGTAAGAAGTTTGTAAATATTTATTTTTTTTATGAATTAGGCGTTGTATGATGTTTTTTTTACTATCTAATTTAAATAAATTTTGTTTTGTAGTTTTTAAAACATTGAAGTATCAGCATACTTAAACAAGTAAATTCTTGTTAAATAAATAATTAAAAATCAAAAAATCATTTTCATTGTGTATAAATGACATATTGGTTTGTTTTTTACAATCAAAAAAGGGAAGGAAAAGATAAGGGAAAAATACAAATTTATTTTTCAAATAAACCTACAGTTCCGCCTACCCAGTCTTTGTCTTTGTTGAATTTTACTCCAATCATTTCGCCGCGGCTTAATCGTGTCAGATTGCAGAGCAACGTAGGGCTCTTTTCGTCTTTTTTCCAAACATACAGCATCCGGATTTCAACTTTTACCTTTCCTTCCGGAGATTGAAGTATCGGAATGTAATTTACTTTTTTCTGTAAAATATATAATTCTTTGTCTTCAATGCTCTCAATAGCTTCTTTGGTGACATTAAAAACGACACCGCTGCCGGAGAAAGAGAATAAAGGTTTGAGAACATAGTTTTCTAAGTCTTTGGGAATTTCAGTCAGTTCGCTTAAAAGTTGGGTCTCAATAAAATATTTTCCTTTTAAAAAAGGTAAAATATATTTACTGATTCTGAAAAACCAATTGGGATGACCAGCCCATTCAACCTCTAAATCATCTGAAAAACTGAAATTTAATTTTAAATCGGTTCGCAAATTCAATTCGTCAAAAATCACACGGTTGTAGATTCGTTTTACAAGAATTTCTTCTCCTTTTTCGTTGGTATAGAACAATTGTTTTCCTTTCTTAATCAATTCGGTAACACAGACTATCGGAATGCCAATATCTCGTCTACAATAATAAAAATCAATTTTCGTATTTTGTTTTTCGGGTTCTATTTCAAGAAGGATTACATTTTCCTTAGGGTGATCGTTGCAAATTACCTCTTCGAGTAAAGCGTTGTATTCTCCCGAATCCATCGGATTTACCAAAGGGGTTAATTCTTTAAGGAAAGGGTAGTGCGCTTTGAATTTTTCATAAAGATTAATCTGAAAATTAAACAAGGAAGGAAAACCCTGTACTTCAATCAACTTTGGAATAACTTCACCGTTTTCTTCACAGATTCCAAAATCAACAGCGATAAAACTGGTATGTTGGTCTTCGTCTGGAACAGTAGTATTTAATTCTAATGATTTGTTTGTGAGATTATGGAAGTTTTTATCCTTAACAAAAGCTATAACATCATTACAGCCTTCAATCAATTGTAATTTTAATTCATTCGAAATAAAAAAAGGGGTTTCGGCTATTCTAAATGTGGGTTGATAATCAAAATCGGAAGCAATATCATTTTTTAAATCATTGTACTTCTTTTCAGAAAATTGGTCATTAAATAAAGTTCTGTATTTGGTTACCATCTTAAAATATAATTTTAATTAGAATGCATTTTTTTGGTTGTCATCAAATCATTGATAGCATTACGAAGGAAATTTGGAATGAGAACTTCATTGGTTCGGTATATTTTATCATCATCTAATAAATCTTCGAGCATGTTTCTGAATTTCCGTTTGCCTTTCATTTTCCGGATTTTGTCTTTCACCTCTTTATTTCTTAAATGGGAAATAAAACTGATGGGATCTGCTTCGGGATGAAATTGCGTTCCTACAAAATAATCGGTAAATCGTACTGCCATGATAGCGCGTTCGTATTGCACATGATCCCTGATTTTTTCCAGAGAAAGAATTTTAGCTCCTTTTTTAGCAAAAACATTCAATTTGGGTTGTACGACCTGATAATCCCTGGAATCGATGGCATAAAAAGGATCGGTCAATCCTTCAAAAAGTGGATCCACAAGTCCAGTTTTAGTTTTATGAATGGTCATCACTCCAAATGAAGTGTCATTTCTTTTGGTAATTTCGGCTAAACCGAAGTGTTTACAGGCCATTTGAAAAGAATGACAAATGAATAAAACATGTTTTTTGACAGTATTTTCATTGTTCCATTTGGTCAATGCATCAATAAAAGCATAGTATTTAACGTCCCAATCTCCATCACCTTCTAATGGGTTTCCAGGACCGCCGGTTGAAATATAGATATCGTATTTAGTAATAGGTGGCAATTCTCTTTTTCCTCTGACATCAAATACTTTGAAATTCACAAAAGGATTAAATCGGCTAACCACATCAATAATGCAACGCATTCCTTGATTTGGTTCTCCATTGTACATGTCTAAAATGGCGATTTCTATGGCTTTTTTGTTCATTATTTTTGGGAGAATAAAAAGATATTACAAATATAATCTATAATTTTATAACCCTTTGGTAAATTCACCTGTGATGAAATCGACCACTTTGGTCAGGTCTTTTGTTTCTTCAAATATGGCTAATTGTTTGACGGCTCCGGTACCATTTTTCAAAATTTCATGAACGTAATTAATTTGTTCCCGGCTTCCCAATTCGTCGACCACATCGTCAATAAATTCTAACAATTCCAAAATGAGGTTTCTGGTTTCAACCTCTTTTTGGAGACCGAAATCAATCATAGAACCTTCAATTCCGTAGCGGGCGGCTCTAAATTTATTCTCTTTGATTAAAGCCAATCGATAAATATTGTAACTCATATTGTTTAAATTCAGCTTGTATAATTTTGCAACAACTGCCTGAATAACAGAGACAATACACATGGTTTCTTCAACTGTTAGACTCATGTCACAAATTCGAAATTCAATCGTGTCATAAAACGGGTGCAAGCGCAAATCCCACCAAATTTTCTTTGGATTATCAATACAATTGGTTTTTACCAAGGTATCCAAAAAACAATCATAAGCAGATAGCGAATCAAAATATTCCGGTAATCCGGTTCTTGGGAATTTATCAAAAACTTTTGTTCTGTAGGACTTGTATCCGGTTTGTCTTCCTTCCCAGAATGGGGAATTGGTAGAAAGGGCAAAAATATGAGGCAGGAAATAACATGCCTGATTCATTAATTGCAAACCAATTTCACGGTTTTCAATTCCAACATGACAATGCATCCCAAATATCAAATTAGAACGGGCTGCGTCCTGTAATTCATTGATAATGTTATGATATCTGGGATCATCGGTAATGGGTTGGTCCTGCCATTTGGAGAATGGATGGGTTCCTGCACCACCAACAATTAAGCCTTGTTTATCGGCTAATTCGACAATTTTTGTGCGCAGAAATTTGATCTCCCTTTCGGCTTCTATGACATTTTTGCAAATATTGGTTCCCACTTCAACTACTGATTGATGCAATTCAGCCTTAACCTGTTCGTTCAGGATTATTTTGGCTCCATCAACAATTTTAGACAGATGGGAGCGTAAATCTCTGGTTACAGGATCTATAATTTGGTATTCCTCTTCAACACCAAGCGTGAAAGCTGGTAATTTTTTCATTGGTATTCTTTTTTTTAAATATTTTCCCCTTTTCCAGGTTCATTTTCTGTTGGAAATTATTTTACATGCAAATAATTTGGCTGAATTACTATATCGAATAGAAATTAGACTTTGGTTTTTAAAACGGTTTACTTCGTTTAATTTTTTATTTTAAAGTGACAGCATCATTCATAAAGGTTCCCCAAGTGAGGTTAATTTTTCCCGGTTTTTGTTTTTTGGCAGCGGCAATAGCCATTTTTGAAGCTTCTTCGACAACCCATTCAAAATTTTCAGCACCTACGGATGTCAGCTCCGCATCGGGAGCGGGATTGCCAAAATCAATGGCATACGGAACTCCGTCCCTGACGGCAAATTCTACCGTATTGAAGTCATATCCCAATCCTTTACAAAGGCGTAACGTATAGTCTTTGATGGTGGCTAGCAATTTTTTATTGGTTGGAGGGCCATCCATAACATACCGCAGGTGATGTGGATTTCGGGGTTCGTAGGGCATGATACGGACGGCTTTACGTCCCAGACAATAGACTCTGAAATATTCCGTAAAGACAATTTCCTCTTGAAGCATCATGACCAATTGTCCCGTTTCTTGATGTTTCTCCCAAAATTCTTCTTTGTTTTCCAAGCGATAGACATTTTTCCAACCGCCACCGGCATAGGGTTTCATGTAAGCCGGAAATTGTACATAATCAAAGATAGCCTGCCAATCCATGGGGTATTGGAGATTTCGAAAGGATTTTTCTGAAGTTTCACTGGGGCGTACCGCCGAAGGCAGTAACACCGTATTGGGCAGCGGAACACCTAAAGTGTCTGCCAGGGCATTATTGAAAAACTTGTCGTCTGCACTCCACCAAAACGGATTGTTGATGACATTGGTTCCCGTTAGAGCCGCATTTTTCAAATACGCCCGATAAAAAGGCACATCGTGTGATATGCGATCTATAATCACGGCATATTCTCCGCCTTTATTTTGAATCACTTTATCAATAGAAACGGCTTCGGCCAGAATTCCTTTCTCGTTTTTTGAATTCACCCGGTCAATAAATGCCTGGGGGAAGGAGTCTTCCATTCCAAATAAAATCCCAATTTTTTTCATCCTGCCTGTCCTGAATTTTGTATGATTTAATTCTTGAAAAATAAGGAAAGTCACTCTTCCTCTAATTATTCCAAACACTTAAAAAATAATATAAATAGAAAGCTTCGTTTAAATCCTGTGAATACAGCTACTATATTCTACTTTCATTATTTTGTTTTAAACAATAATAATAAAAATACTCATACAAAAGAGGGTAGTTTTATAATAAAATCGTTTTTTTTAGAGTAAAAAAATAAGAATTATGAAATGATTAAGAAATCATCAATTTATGTCATAAATACCAGTTGATTCTTTGTGTTTGGATTATTCCACACTGTTTTTTTCAAATAATTGAACCTGACTTTTTAATCTTTCAATTAACATACCCATCATTCTTTTATTTAAATTGGAAGAGTTCTTAATATATTGTGCAAATTCATCAAGGGTAAATAAGGCGATAATCATTCCTTTTAAAGCATTCCGGAATTTGATGTCCTTTTGAATGACATTTTCTATGGTGGCCAATTTTTTATCAACCGTAAAATCGTAAAAATCCTTTTTGTTTTTTTCGACATAATTGATGAACGAAACAATAAATAAATCATTTTGCAGTTTTAAAATCGGGCGTAAAACTTCATTTTGAAATATTTCATCCGAGGAAGATTGTGTGCTTATTGTGCCTATCGATTCTCCTCTGAATTCTCTTAAAAATGCATCTCTCTGGCTCATAATTTTTGGATTTTATTTTACTTAAAATTAAATAAAAATACTTTGGGAAGTGTTATTTTAGCAATATTAAATTCAAATTATGCGATTTCATACTCGAAAATGGGTAAAACCCGAAGATTTAAATCCCAATGGTACTTTGTTTGGAGGTAAATTATTGGCTTGGATAGATGAAGAATTAGCTTTGTACACCATTGTTCAATTGGAAAATCCCAAAGTAGTGACCAAATACATGTCTGAAATTAATTTTAAAAGTTCAGCCAAACAAGGTGATATCATTGAAATTGGTATTGATGTGGTAAAATTTGGAACGACTTCATTGTCATTAAAATGTGAAGTGCGAAATATGATGACCCGGGAAACAATCATTACCATAGACAACACGACCATGGTTAACCTAGATGCCGATGGTAAACCGAAACCCCATGGGAAAACAGAAATAGAATATGTGAAAGACCGCTTGGAAAATTAATTACAGTAGTTTTTAATACTTTACAAAGTCTTCAAATAAAAAAAGATAGCCAAAAGCTATCTTTTTTTATCGGTATAAATACAAAGTTTAAATCAGTACCTTTTCATTTAAATATTTCTTGTCTACATAAAAAGTGCCAAACGGGACCAATGAAGCTAATAGGATAATAGAAAATATTTTAACATTCCAGTTTTGTGTTTTTTTAAGCAATAAAGCCAACAGAATGTATCCTATGAAAAGGATTCCATGACTCATCCCGATAGGATATAATAAGGTATGGTACAATTCAAAATGGGTTGGTTTTATGAAAAGCATATTAGAAAATAAAACCAAATAAGAAATTCCTTCCAGTATAGCGGTAACTTTAAAAATTTTGAGCATTAGAGTACATTTTAATAATATTTGGCAAAATTAGGCATTCCCATTCATTTTTAATGTATTCCTACTCAAAGTAATTTACTTTTGTATGTTAAAAAATAGTCCATTATGAGCAAACGGGATTTGAAAAAATACTTGAACGAACTGACTAAAGATCAGCTCGAAGACCAAATTATTGAATTGTATGAGAAATTTAGTGCCGTGAAAACCTATTATGATTTTGTTTTTAATCCAAAGGAAGAAAATCTTTTGAAAGAAAGTAAACTCAAGATTTCTAATGAATATTTTCCCATCAAAACCAGCGGAAGAGGGAAGAAGCCCAAAATGCGTCGTTCTGTAGCCCAAAAATACATCAAGCATTTTATTCAATTGGGAGTTGACCCTTTTATTATTGCCGATGTTATGCTGTATAATATTGAAATTGCGCAAACATTCGCCGCAGAGCACCCAATCAAGCAGGAATTGTTTTTCAAAAGTATGCTCAATTCATTCGATCAGGCAGTAGCTTTTATTATTGCGAATGGCATTTTGAGTGAATTTAAAACCAGAATTATCGCCATTTACAACGAAACAATTACTCAAAAATGGAAGAATGAACCTGAGTTTAACCGAATTATCACACAATTTTAGTTTTGACTAAGGCCCTCTATTCAATTTTATTTAATTAAAGCTGATTTTTTAATTTAAATATAACAGATTAACTGTTTTTTAGACGTATTTTTGCAAAAATCCAACAAAAGTAATGTTCGAAAATACAATTGAAATAGAGAAAGAGGAAAAAAAAGAACTTTATGCCTATCAACAGGGAGATATTGACGCCATTTTTGAGCGTATAGACCGTGCTCCCCAAACCCATCACTTATTGTATCAATTGCCTACAGGAGGAGGAAAAACAGTTATTTTTTCTGAAATCGTTCGCAGGTATTTGAAAAAACACGACAAAAAAGTCGTTGTATTGACACACCGAATAGAATTGTGTAAGCAAACTTCAAAAATGCTGAAAGGTTTTGGTGTAAAAAATAAAATCATCAACAGCAAAGTAAAAGAACTTCCGGACCAAAATGATTATTCTTGTTTTGTGGCTATGGTGGAAACCTTGAAAAACCGAATCAATGATGAAAAGCTGCATTTAGATCATATTGGGTTGGTAATCATCGATGAGGCGCATTATAATTCGTTTCGAAAATTATTGAGTTCCTTCAAAAATGCCTTCATTCTTGGAGTGACCGCAACACCATTGAGTTCGAATATCAAATTGCCAATGCACGAGAGCTATGACGAGTTGATTGTGGGAGATACTATAAGTTCTTTGATAGAGAATGGGTTCTTGGCAAGAGCAACTACCTACAGTTATGACGTTGGTTTGACTTCTTTGAAAGTGGGGATTAATGGTGATTATACCGTAAAATCATCCGATGATTTATACACCAATATGGCTATGCAAGAGAAATTATTGCATGCCTATACCGAGAAATCATTGGGCAGAAAAACCTTGATTTTTAATAATGGTATCAATACATCATTATATGTATATGAAACCTTCAGAGAAGCAGGATACGCCATTAGGCATTTAGACAATACCAGCAGCAACGAAGAGCGAAAAGATATTTTGCATTGGTTCAAACATACTCCGGATGCTATTTTGACTTCGGTTGGAATTCTTACCACCGGTTTTGATGAACCTACGGTAGAAACTATCATTTTAAACCGAGCGACAAAATCATTGACTTTATATTATCAGATGATTGGACGTGGCTCCAGAAGATTACCAAATAAAGATGAATTTACGGTCATTGATTTAGGAAATAATGCGGCACGATTCGGACTTTGGAGTGATCCTGTAAACTGGCAGCACATTTTTAAATCGCCTGAATTTTATTTAGAAAATTTAAGGGATGATGCCGAAATTGAAATGAACTTTAAATATACCATGCCGCCGGAATTGCGTGCTAAATTCAGTAAAACAGCCGATGTGACTTTTGATGTCGATGAAGAACATAAATTGGCTATTTCACAAAATTTACGTTCGAAAGTGGTATTGGAAAAATCGTTAGATCAACATGCTTCGATGTGTGTGGATAATACCGAAGATTTAAAAGAAGCCAAAGCCTTATCCAAAGAATTAGAACAGGATATTGAATGCCGTATCAAGCGTTATGCAAAATGTTTAAGTCAGTGTAGTAAAAACTACAGAGAGTGGCTGATTGAAGATTACACACTCAAATTGACCTTGCTGATTGGAAAAAAGTACAGAGAAAAAATCATGAACGAACCCGATGAAGATTAATACTTCCTCGTGAATTTCATAAAAATATAAAAAACTAAAAATGCCAAAACAATTCTCAGATTTAGGAATTTCAGCAGGCTTATTGCAAGCCCTTACCGAATTGAATATAGTTGAGCCTACAGCCATTCAACAAAAAACAATTCCGTTGCTGTTATCCAATACCACTGATTTAGTGGGATTAGCTAAAACAGGGACTGGAAAAACCGCTGCTTTTGGTCTGCCAATTTTACAATTGATAGACCCGAATTCACCGGTAATTCAAGCGGTAATCCTGGCACCAACACGAGAATTAGGACATCAGATTTTTAGTAATTTAGAAAAATTTGCTACGTTTTTACCTGAAGTTTCTATTGCGGCAACCTGCGGTGGAATTCCGATAAAACTACAAATTGAACGCCTTTCGTCGCCTACACATATCGTAGTGGCAACACCGGGACGTCTAATCGACTTAATTCAGCGTAAGGCGATAGATCTAAAAGAAACCAAATTTTTAGTATTGGATGAAGCCGATGAGATGGTGACCATACTAAAAGAAAGTTTAGACGAAATCGTAGCCGAATTACCTAAAAAACACGCTACTTTTCTATTTTCGGCAACGATGCCGGGAGCCATAAAACAGTTGGTTCAGAACTATTTGCATAAAAATGTGGTTCAGGTGAGTGCCAATATGGAAACGGTAGGAAATCAAGGCATTGACCACAAATATATAGTTGTGGATCCCATAGAGAAACTGGATGTTTTAATGCATTTCCTGAATTCGAAAGAAGGGGAAAGAGGTATCATCTTTTGTAAAACCAAAGCGGCCGTTAATAAATTGGCTAAAAATTTGGCCATCAATAAATTTTCTTCGGGAGCCTTACACGGGAGTTTATCCCAGGGAATCCGTGACCGAATCATGGAGCAATTTCGTGAGGGATACATCAATATACTGGTTGCAACCGATTTGGCTGCCAGAGGAATAGATGTCAAAGAAATTTCGTATGTGATAAATTATCATTTACCCGATACCTATGAAGCCTATGTGCATCGTAGTGGAAGAACTGCAAGGGCAGGGGCAAAGGGACTTTCCTTGACGGTTTTACAACCGGAAGAAGTGGTTGAAATTGCCGATTTTGAAAAAGAATTAGGAATACAGTTTTCTGAATTCAAGAAACCAACGGCTACCAGTATTGAAGAAAATAATACAGTATTATGGGCCAAACAAATTTTTAAAACCAAGCCCAATCATGAAGTGGATGCCGTATTAAAAAACAAGATTAAAACTATTTTCCATCATTTGACTAAGGATGAATTGATAGAAAAACTATTGGCCAATTACATTCTTCAAAATAAAAATGTACCCACAGAAAAAGCAATCAAAAAAAAGTAACATATACTCAAATCTAAATTAAATGAAAATTGTAATAATTGGAGGTGGATTTGCAGGATTGAATCTTGCAAAAGAATTAGTGAATCATAACGAAATTCAGGTAACACTAGTAGATAAAAACAATTATAATTTCTTTCCACCATTGATATATCAGGTAGCGACTGCCTTTTTAGAGCCTACAAGTATCAGTTATCCTTTTCGTAAATTTTTTGCAGGTAAAAAAAATCTGCAATTTCGTTTGGGTAACTTGGTAAAAGTAAACCCTTCCGAAAACAAAATTGTTCTTAATAACGGGGAATTAGATTATGATTGTCTTGTTTTTGCCACTGGTGCAGAAACCAGTTATTTTGGAATGGAAAATGTAAAGAAAAATTCCATTCCAATGAAAACGCTCAATGATGCTATCGTGATGCGTAATACCTTGTTGAAAAATTTAGAAAAAGCAGCTATTTGTAAAGATAAAAAAGAACGCCGGAAGCTGTTGACCATTGTAGTTGCCGGTGGAGGGCCAACGGGTGTTGAAGTATCGGGAATGTTTGCTGAAATGCGTAAAAACATTTTGCTGAAAGAATACCCGGAACTGAGTACAACGGCCAGTAATATCTATTTAGTTGATGGTGCCAATGCGTTATTATCGCCAATGAGCAAGGAATCACAGGAAGATACTTTAAACGCAATCACAAATTTAGGAGTTGTCGTAAAATTAAACACAACTGTTATTGATTATAAAGATGATACTGTTTTCTTTTCGACAGGTGAAACGATACAAACTAAAAATTTAATTTGGGCAGCAGGAGTAACGGCAAAAGTTTTTGAAGGAATTCCGGCAGAAAGTTATGGACGTGGCAGACGAATGACAACCGATGCTTTTAATAAAGTAAACAGTACCGAAAACATCTACGCCATTGGAGATACTTGTATCCAACTAACTGACGAGCATTTTCCTAATGGACATCCACAAGTAGCACAAGTAGCCATTCAACAAGGAATCAATTTGGCGAAAAATTTTATCGCCATGACCCAAAATAAACCACTTAAATCATTTGTTTATAAGGATAAAGGTTCGATGGCAATTATTGGAAAAAACAAAGCCGTGGTCGATTTGCCAAAACCCAAGATGCATTTTAAAGGATTTTTTGCTTGGGTGATTTGGTTATTTATTCACTTGATTTCGTTAATTACCTATAGAAACAGGGTAAAAACTTTTTTTAACTGGATGATTGCTTATTTTGCCAAAGATCAATCGCTACGAATGATTATCAGGCCGGATAAAAAAATTAAGCAACAACACAAAGAGGAATAATTACGTATAGCCTAATATACAAAAGCCATTGTGAATTTTCGTTTGAAAGATTTACAATGGCTTTTTTGTTATTTAAAAAAACCATGTCATTATTAAATATTGGACAATTTTCTTCGGATTCTAAATAACGATGAATTACTAAAACATTTAACGTTTTAGTATTGATATCTACACCAAAAACGATACAGTATTTTATTAGGTCTTGATAAATAGCAACCGACACCCAAAGTAAAATTATTTATTATTTGGTATCGGTTTTTGACATTATTTGATGTAGTACAAAATGAACTATAATTTATATTATGTAAAATAGAATTTTTCATATTTTTTTATGCTAAATTTTTTAAGTCCTACACACATACTTTAAGCCAATAAAAAAAAGCATTATCAAGAATTCTTGATAATGCTTTTTAAATTATGGTATCACATTTATTTAATACTAAACGGGATTTGCCATTTCTCCCAAGCTAAATTGACTGAATTTTCATTTATGCTATAAACCAATCGTTCTATACTTGAATCTACTATTTGTGGTTTCACAGAAACTCTTAACTGATCTTTTCTAGCATCATATTTATAAGCGCCCCATTGTTTAGCATCTTTGTTAAAAATAATAATGCATTCTTTCTCATTTGGAATAATAAAAAAGGAATATTTTCCTGCCGGTAAACTTTTCCCTTCTATAATAAGCTCTTTATCTGTTTCAAAAGTGGTTGCTTCATTTGCGCCGGCTCTCCAAACTTTATCGAATGGTACTAATCCTCCCCAAATTTGTCTCCCTTTAACACCCGGACTACTATATTTGATACTAATGGTAGCACCATTAATTTTTCCCGTTGCAACCGTTGCAGGACTTGCTTTCTCTTGTGCTGTTATGAAATTGGTAAACAATAAAGCAACCGCTAAAAAAGATATTTTTTTAAGTAAATTCATGATTTAAAAGCTATTAGTTAGTATAACAAACTTAAAAAAAAACTTATTCTAAATGGGGATTATTATCAATTAATTTATGAAATATTTAAGGATTTTTTAAATTAAACGGTTAACTCAATTTTGCTCCCATAATCATCGTTTATTTTAGTATTTTTACCCAATAGATTATTAAAAAATATGAACACTATTGCTGCTCAAATTGCTGATTTTTTAAAAGAATACGCTCCGTTTAACCATTTGACAATTGAAGAATTAACAAAAGTTGCCAATAATATTCGTGTAGTCAATTTAGAAAAACATAAAACATTATTCCAAATTAACGATACCTTACACGATAGTTTTTATGTTGTTGCATCGGGTGTTATTAATCTATCTGTAATTGCAGATGCAGATGAAACGTTATTAAATAAATGCTACCAGGGAGATATTTTTGGATTAAGACCCTTTTTTGCCAAAAATAGATACATGATGACGGCAAAGGCTCGGGAAGATAGTATTGTTTATGCTATTCCAATCTCTATTTTCAAACCATTTCTAGCCACAAATATGGATGTGTTGGATTTTATTTTGGAAAATTTTGCCAAAAGTGCCAGCAGCCGTTCCATCAAAGAAAATTTCCAGAGTTCTTCCATTGCAGATACGGTTCACTTTTCAGATCAACAATCGGAAATACAGTATTTTCAAACATTAACATACAACCGTTTTCCATTGCAGGCAGCTGCTACTGATTTTGTAAATGATGTGGCACAATTGATGGCTGAAAGCAGAAATAGCAGCGTTATTGTTTGTGAAAATCAAATTCCTGTCGGTATTATCACTGACACGGATATTTGTTATAAAATTGCCACAGGCCGGTTCCCAATAACTTCCACGATTAATAAGATAATGTCTTCCCCTGTTATTACCGTTATCGAAAACGTTTCATTGGCAGAAGCTCAATTAATGATGTTGAAAAATAATGTCGCTCATTTATGCGTAACGGTAGATGGAACAGATAAATCAGTAGTGAAAGGAATTATTTCAGAACACGACCTGATTGTATCTCAGGCCAGCAATCCAGGTGTTTTGATTAAAGAAGCAAAACGTTCATTGGCAGCCCGAGATTTAAAACAAATTAGAGAACGAGTGTCGGATTTGATTCAAAATTCGATTCATAAAAATATCCCTCTTACCCACGTTTACAATATAGTCAGTGAGATTAATTTTGCCATTTTAAAACGAGCCGTTGAATTATCAATTTTGGATTTGGGCTCTCCTCCTGCCCGTTTTGCTTGGTTAAGTATAGGCAGTCAGGGAAGAAAAGAGCAGTTGTTACTTACAGACCAAGACAGTATTTTAGTTTTTGAAGATGTTGCTCCTGAAAAATATAGGGATGTAAAAGATTATTTTATCAAATTGAGCAAAAGAGCCACAGCCATACTGGAAAAAGTAGGTTATGAACTATGCCCCCATGGTCATATGGCGAGTAATATGCTTTGGTGTAAATCGCTGACAGACTGGATAAAACAATACAACAGTTGGATGGATGCTCCAGGTGAAAACAACAATGAATTAAGCAGTATTTTCTTTGATTATGAAATTGTTTTTGGAGATCAAAAAATGGAGGAAGCCATAAACAATGTTGTTTTCAAAAAAGCGTTGAATAGTACCTTATTTTTTGATTTTTTAGGTAACGAGGCTCTAAGAAAAAATGCTCCATTAACTTTTTTCAAAAACTTTAATGTTGAAGAAGACGGTCCGAATAAAGAAAAATTTGACATTAAGACCCGAGCTTTAATGCCTCTGATCGATAGCGCAAGATTATTAGCTTTGAGTCATGACATTAAAGGAATTACGAATACACATACCCGTTTCAAGCAATTAGCGATTATAGACCCTAAACATGCTGAAATATATTTAGATTGTGCCGAAGCCTTTTTGACATTATCAAAATTTAGAACATTGGAGGGTTTGAAGAATGATAATTCAGGGCAATTTATCGACCTGAAAGAACTCTCTAAAATTGACAGAGAAAAGCTTAAAAATGCTTTTTTACCCATGAAAGAATTAGAAGACTTGATAAAAAGTAAATTTCAATTGACTCATTTTTCATAATTATGTTAGACTGGCTGAAACATATTAATAAAGAAACTCCTGAATTTTGGAAAAATTACCTTTCAAAATTTAATAAAAAATCAAATCGGTACGTCGTTTTATCTACAGAAACTACAGGTACAAGCATTTTAAAAGATGTGATTTTATCTATCAGTGCTTTTGCAGTTGTAGAGGATAGCATACACATCGGAGATAGTTTTGAAGCGGTTTTATTGCAATATCGATTTTTTCATGACAACCAGCTTTCGAATGAATTTATTATCAAAAGCAAGATGAATAAATTGGGAGAGCCTGATGCCATTAGATCGTTTATCGATTATATTGGAAATGCGGTGCTGATTGGCCATCATATCGATTTTGATGTAGAAATGATCAATGTAGCCCTAGAAAGATTAGATTGCGGGAGATTGAAAAATGAAGCCTTGGATATTGATATTATGTACCGTAAATTAAATGATATTACGGATAAGAAGTTTAGTATTGAAGAATTGGTTGATATCCATAAATTACCTAAGAGTGAGATTACTACATCATCTGATGAAGCCTATAAAATTGCGCTCTTATTCTTGAAATTAAAGACAAAATTAGGATTGAAATAATTTTTTTCAAAACTGACAATCGATGTAAAACGCCCGTGATGACTTTTAGACACAGGGAAAAATTGGTTTGATATTTTGTCGAAAGCAAATGGAATTCCATTTTTTTTAATAATTTCGGTTTTACAATCTAATGGTATTACGTGCTCAAAAGAATCTTTTTTGGAAAGTGCGACGGTATGAATAGTATCGTTTGAAATCTCTGTTTGTGTATAGAACGTATAACCATTACAAAATACCACCCCAGAAGATTCCTTTTCACAGCTACATTCCAATTGCATTGGAATATACGCCCGAATTCCCGTTTCCCGATTGTAAATTTTATACGCCGCCTCCTTTCGGCTCCACAAATTCCAAACCATAATCTCGGGATTTTCAGCATGGATAATGAACCGTTGCTCATCAGCCGTAAATATCTTGTTTAAAAAACCGGAGCGTTGCCAATTGCTTTCCTTTCTGGCCAATTCCAAATCGATAACATCATTCCCAATCATTTTTCGGATAATTTAGTTTCAATGATTGCTAATGTTGATTTTACATCGAGCATTTTTGCCATGGCTTCATTATCGATCTGAATGCCAAAGGCATCTTCAATATCCAAAATAATATCAACCAAATTGGCTGAATTGATTTTCAAATCGGTTATAAAATCCGTGTTTTCAGTAAAAGAATCTAAGGCTTCCGGATTATTGACAAAAGGTTTTACAATATTTTTTAATTGTTGTATTGTTTCTAACTTACTCATATTTATATTTTTTTAAAATAACACATGCGTTCACATCTCCAAAGCCAAAACTAGCTTTGGCAATTATATTCAAATCGGTATGTATCAATTTTTGAGGGATTCTCGAAGCGTCAATAAGACTTAAAATGTCGGGATGTAGATCTTCACAATTGATATTGGGAAAAACAAATCCTTGATGCAATTCTAAAACAGCAGCAACACTTTCAATACTACCGGCTCCTGATAAACAATGTCCAACCATAGATTTCAAGGAATTGATATAGGGGAAATCATTTCCTTTTCGGCCTAATGCATCACTCCAGTTCTGAATCTCTAAACTATCTTTAGATGTGGCTGTTAAGTGCCCGTTTATAGTATCGATAGCATCGGCTTCAATTCCGGCATTCTTGATGGCATCTTTAATGCATTTTTGAACCGCTACGGGATTTGGAGCCGTCATGGTTCCTAAACCGCGCTGTCCTCCCGAATTAATATTTCCCCCTAAAACTTCGGCATAAATTTGTGCGCCGCGAGCCAGGGCAGTTTCTAATTCCTCTAATATCAATGCCCCCGCTCCACTCCCCGGAACAAATCCTGAAGCGGTTAAACTCATTGGTCGTGAACCTTGTTCGGGGGAGTCATTGTGCTTGAACGTACAGACGCGCATTGCATCAAATCCGCCCCAGATATAAGGTCCGGAATCACTGGTGCTTCCTGCTAAAATCCGCTTGGCCTGACCTGATTTAATTCGGTCGTATGCCAATAAAACACTTTCGGTACCGGTTGTACAGGCTGAAGAATTCGTTGTCACTTGATTCCCCAATCCCAATTTTCCTCCTAAATAAGCACTTATACCGCTGTTCATCGTTTGGGCTACAGCGGTACTTCCCAATCTTCGGGTTTGTAAATCGTCTATTTTATAGATGCTTTCGCGAAATTTGTCGATTCCAGAAGTTCCTGTCCCAAAAATAGTTCCACTGTCCCAGTCCGGATTCTCATTGGCTGTAACAGCCAAACCAGCATCTTTCCAAGCGTCTATGCCTGCAATGACCCCGTATAAAATCCCGGTGGCATTAAAGTTCCGAAGTTCTAATTCTGTAAAATAATTTAAGTCTAATGCTGTGGTAATTTCAGGTGTTCCGGAAATCTGACAAGAGAATTGCATTCGTTCCAATTCCGGATCTTTTTTAATGCCCGAAATGCCTTTTTTAATGGCATTAGTAAATGCATCAAGACCTACCCCGTTTGGAGCAACAACGCCAAGTCCAGTGATTACTACTCTCTTATTCATCGTACAAATCTTTTATTTTGAAACAATCATCCCGGCAATTTCTCCTTTACACACGACTTCTTCTTTGCTGTTTTTCATGGTAACGTTGCATTTCAACTTACCAAATCTAAAATATATTTTTTCAGAAAAAACAGAGACTTTTTCTTTAGGAAAAACAGGTTTTAAAAATTCAATATTCGTTGATGTTAAGGCAATTGAATTACATTTGTTAAATGTATTATCTAATAAAAAAACACCCAAGCAAACTACCCCAATTTGTGCCATTACTTCCGTTAAAATTACTCCGGGTGTTACTGGGAAATCTTTAAAATGACCTTTATAAAAATCAAGGTTTTCATCGAATGTATAATTTCCTTCTACTCCATTTTCATCGATAGCAATTAATTCATCAACAAACAAAAAAGGTTTGTCATAAGGCAATTTTGATATAATTTCGATATATTTCATTTTCTACAATTAAAACTGTAACAACACCCTTTGAGCCGAAAATCCGGGACCAAAACTCAACATCAAGCCTTTTTCTCCTTTGGATGGCCTGTTTTTCATAAATCGTTCCAATACATATAGCACAGTGGCACTGGACATATTTCCGTATAAACGGAGTACTTCTTTGGTGTCATCTACGTTTTTTCCCAAATCGGTGAATAAATCTTCAACGGTTTGCAAGATTTTCTTTCCTCCTGGATGAAATATCAAATGGTCAATATCGGTAATCGTCAGATTATTTTTCTTTAAAAAAGGATTAATGATATCCGGAAAATGGGAGGCAATAGTTTCTGGAACTTCGATATCCAATACCATTTGCAAACCCAAATTCGTCAGCTTAAAACCCATCATGTGAATGTTATCATAAAAATGATACATTTCTTCATCCAGAATTTCAGGGCCTTCGTCCTCTTCGTTTGAAGAAAGCAACACACAGGCCGCACCATCCCCAAAAATAGCAGCACTCACAATATTGGCCATCGAAAAATCATGAAGTTGAAATGTCGCAGTTGGACTTTCAACAGCTATAACAGCAGCACGTTTGCCCGGATTGGCTTTCAGGAAATTTTTGGCGTAAATAATCCCTGAAATTCCGGCTGCACAGCCCATCTCGGTAACCGGAAGACGGACAATATCTTGTCGTAGATTCAATTTGTTAATTAGATACGCATCCAACGAAGGGATCATAATCCCGGTGCAACTCACCGTGATGATATAATCTAAATCCTCGGGCTTCCATTTTGATTTCGATAATGCTTTTTCAAGCACTTTTTCCCCCAATTCGATAATCTCCCGGACATAAATCGTATTTCGCTCTTCAAATGAGGTATTGGTAAAAACTTCTATGGGATCCATGATAGAATACCGTTTATCCACCGCAGCTCCCTCAAATATTTTTTTGACTTTTCTGATGAAGCGCTCTTCCTGACCGCTGAGCCAGGTATCGAGAAAAGGAATAATTTCAGCTGTCGTTCTGGAATATTTGGGAAGTTGCGTGGCAACTGTACGTATTTTTACACTCATATTTTTGAAATTATCCACTGGTATCTAAAAGCCCATTTCCACTGAATGGTATATTTTTTGAAACCCAATTGTTCAGAGAAATCAATTAATTCTTTCTTTTTGAAACCTCTTAATATAGAAATCAAACCATCTTCTCTGGACATTCTGTTCAACTGAAAAACAAAGCATATTAATTGGAATAATCGATAGGCTAAACGACATCTGTGCAAATCATTGATTACAATTCCCTGCTTTACATTAGAATAAAATACATTCATTATTTTCATAATTTCATCGTTTTTAAAATGATGTAATGTCAAGGTACAAAGTACAATATCAGCGGATGGAATTTGAAAATCGTTATCGAAAATATTTTTACACTCATAGGTTATATCAGGATAATTGACCGATAAATTTCTTGCATGGTTGATGGTAAAATTATTGGCGTCAATTCCTATTAACTTGAAATTCAGGTTGTTTTTTAAACTATAGTTGGCAAGATAGCGCAACATATCGCCATTGCCACAACCTATATCAACAATCCGGATTACAACTTCTTTTGGACACTTTTCGATTAATTTTTTTACTCCTAATAAAGTTAGTGTATTCCCTCCTAAAAAAGAATTGATTTGTGCTATTTTATCCAAAGCATCCCTCAAAATTTCCCCTTCCATGGTGAAATCATCCATCAATTCAGGTTCATCCGTTCTATATTTAGTGTTTAATGCTATCATTTATACAGAAAGAGGTTTGCCATGGGTCTTTTTAATGATTGTTGAAAGCAAAAAAGGAAATTTTACCATAATCCGAATTAGTATATTCGATAGTTTTTCCTGGTTTAAAATTTTAGACAAAATCCTTCCAGCTTTCAATCGTTTACTGAAAGTAAAATTCCATTCTCGAATATATTTCTTTTCCAATTCGGCTCTGGTTTCGATTTCGTTACTATAAAATTGTTCAACTAATTCAGATACTATTTTGGCGCTATGAATCGCCATAGCCATTCCATTTCCACATAAAGGATGAATTAATCCTGCAGAATCGCCAATCATCAGCATATGATTTTCTACGATTTCTTTTTTATCAAAATGTATTTGGCTTATGGTTAATGGTTTCTCAAAAATTAATTCACAAGTATCAAAAATTTCTTTTAAAAGTGGATTTTTTAAAACCACCTGATTTTGATATTCCGGTATGTTTTTATATTCTTTGAATGATGCGTAATCTGCCAGATAACAGATATTGATATGATTTTTTTCTACTTTTGAAACCCCGCAATAACCTCCTTTAAAAGTGTACACCCCCACCAAATTACTTTGAAAATCACCCTTGTAATGGGCTTTTACGGCTAGCCAACGAGATCTTTTTTCAGCAAAACTTCTATTTAAATCATGATCAAGATTGGAATATTTGCCAAATGCGCCTATGACAATTTCAGATTTAAAAATGCTGTTATTAGAAGTGGTTACCGTAAATTGATTTTCTTTGAAACTTACATTTTTAACGGAATCTTGAATAATGGTACATCCATTGGCTAATGCTTTATGATATAAAAAATTATCTAAAGTATACCGGCTAATTCCAAAACCCCCAAGGGGAAGCAGGCAATCAAGCGTGTTTCCATTAATGGCTGAAAATTGTAATTTTTCTATAGATGCGGGCTTTAATTTTGAAACAGTTAGATCTAACCATTTCAAGTATGGTAATACTTCATTTGAAATGTATTCACCACAAACTTTATGTTTTGGGAATTTATTTTTTTCAAACAAAATAACGGGGAATCCTATTTTTGATAAATGAATAGCTGCTGTAAGCCCTGCTAATCCTCCACCAACTATAATTATAGCATTATTTGTTTCCATAGCCATACTGAGATATGCTATTATAATTATTATGAATAAAAAAAACTGCCCCAATCATGAAGCAGTTTTAAATATACAAAAAATAGTGGTCTTATTTTCTATCGTTTTTGATTTCCTCAATAATTTCTGGATTCAACAACGTTGATGTGTCTCCAAAATTTGTAAAATCACCTTCGGCAATTTTACGCAGAATTCTCCGCATAATTTTACCGGAACGTGTTTTTGGTAAACCGGAAACAAACTGAATTTTATCCAGCTTGGCAATTGGGCCGATATGGTCTGTAATGTGTTGGTTGATTTCTATAGCTAAATTTTCTTTATTTCTAATTTCCCCTGTCTCTTTCAAAATAACATAACCATACAAGGCATTTCCTTTGATATCATGAGGGAAACCTACAATCGCACTTTCAGCTACTGCCGGATGTTCGTTTATCGCATCTTCTATAGGCGCTGTTCCTAAATTATGACCTGATACAATAACCACGTCATCTACACGACCTGTAATTCTATAATAGCCTACTTCATCTCTTAAAGCACCATCACCAGTGAAATATTTACCCGGAAAAGCAGAAAAATAAGTGTCTTTATACCTTTGGTGATCTCCCCAAATAGTTCTGGCGATACTTGGCCATGGGAATTTGATACACAAACTTCCCACTACTTGATTTTCTTCTATTTCATTGCGTTTTTCATCCATCAATACCGCTTGGATACCCGGTAAAGGTAAAGTGGCATAGGTTGGTTTCGTTGGTGTTACAAATGAAATTGGGGAAATCAGGATACTTCCTGTTTCGGTTTGCCACCACGTATCCACAACAGGGCAACGTTTTCCTCCTACGTGATCGTTAAACCAGTGCCAAGCTTCCTCGTTGATAGGCTCTCCAACAGAACCGATAACTTTTAATGATTTCAAAGGATATTTTTGTACATATTCCAGACTCTCTTTGGCTAATGCCCGAATCGCAGTTGGTGCCGTATAGAATTGTGTAACTTTATGTTTTTCTATTACTTCCCAAAAACGGCTAAAATCAGGATACGATGGAACTCCTTCAAAAATAACTGTTGTAGCCCCGTTCAATAATGGTCCGTAAAGAATGTAAGAATGTCCAGTTATCCAACCGATATCTGCGGTACACCAAAAAATATCGTTGTCTTCATAATTGAAAACATTTTTGAAACTATAAGCGGTTTGAACCATATATCCAGCGGTAGTATGTACCATTCCTTTTGGTTTACCGGTAGAACCCGAAGTGTACAATATAAACAAAGGATCTTCAGCATCCATTATTTCGGCAACACTGTTTTCAGACGCTTCATCTAATAAAGGTTGCAGATAGATATCCCTGCCCTCTTTCATATTAATTTCGGTATTAGTTCTTTTAACAACCAACACTTTATCCACTGATGGACAATTTAGTAAAGCTTCATCAATAATGGATTTTAACTCGATTGTTTTATTTCCACGGTATCCACCATCAGAAGTAATTACCATTTCGCATTCACAGTCATTGATTCTGTCGGTCACCGCTTTGGACGAAAATCCGGCAAAAACAACAGAGTGAATGGCTCCAATTCTGGCACAGGCCAAAACAGAAACGGCCAATTCCGGAATCATAGGTAAATAGATACAAACCCGGTCTCCTTTTTTTATTCCTTGCTCACGCAAAACATTTGCCATTTTGCAAACCTTTTGGTGTAATTCATTATAGGTGATATGCAGTGCTTCTTCGTCAGGATTGTTGGGTTCAAAAATGATGGCTGTTTTATCACCACGTTTGTTTAGGTGTCTGTCTATACAATTTTTAGTCATATTCAATTTGGCACCGGTAAACCATTCGATTTCAGCTTCTGCCATATTAAAGTCGACAACTTTATCCCATTGTTGGTACCAAGTGAAATTCTCTTCAGCTATTTTTCCCCAAAATTTTCTTGGTTCTCGAATGGATTTATTATAATGTTTAAAATATTGTTCTAAATTATCAATCTTATAGTAACTCATACCTTTTATTTTTTTATAAATATATTAAATAACACTTGATTCTAAAAACAATTAAAATTATTAATTAGGTTCATTTTTTTGCAAATCTATAATTAAAATCATTAAATTAATAATAATTGTTAATTTAAAGGATATTTTATAAATCCATCTGTCTACTTGAGCCTAACTAGCCGTTGTAAAATTAAAAAGGTACAACAGAATCCTATTGTACCTTTTGCGATTAATACTATACTAACAATTAAGACATCGTTTACATTACTCCTAGCTTGTTATTTTTAGTTCATTCCCTACAATGATCCTGACATAGCATTAATTATATGGTTTGAAGCATAGACACCCAGTAAAATCAATAAAATATCGTCTGGTTTTTTGTTGTATGTGATAGTGTAATTATAACGAAATTTTTTCCAATTGAATTTTGGGTCAAATGTTATTAGCTTTTCCTTGTCTTTATTCTCAATGATGTATTTGTTATAAAACATACCTTTTCTTTTTAAAACATATTCTTGTCCGTCTTGAAAAGCAATCACCATTTGTCCACGCCAATTCATTTTTAGGGTTGCTATTTCGGCTCCGTTTTTTGTTACAGTAGTACTAGTCCTAAATATGCCAATGGCTTTGATTTGATATATTTGTGAATTGGGCAGCTTAATTTCAGCTTTTGAATAAAATAAATTCTGATAAATCAATTCACCTAACAGTTGTTTATTTTCAATTAGTTGAAAGGTCTTTTTATCAATTGATTTTGCTTCCATAAAATCTCTTTTTATATCAATTACATTTCAATTAGCTGTGCTCTAACAAATGTGTCATCTTGACGAAGGAAATAACGAGAACCGGATTTGGGGTGTGTTTTCTTCTTATTTAAGCGGTTCAGCAATTCCAATTAAAATCCCTTCAGGTCCACGAATGTAACAAAGTCTATAAGCGTCTTGGTATTGAACTACATCTTCGACAAGTTGTGCGCCATGCTTGTAAAGTCTGTCGAGCGTATCGTCTATGTCGGCAACCGCAAACATAACGCGTAAATAACCTAAGGCATTTACCGGAGCCTTGCGATGATCCTCAATTACTTTCGGATTAATGAATCTCGACAGCTCCAACCGGCCGTTTCCGTCTGGTGTAACCATCATGGCAATTTCTACTGATTGATTGCCGAGTCCCGTTACACGACCAGCCCATTCGCCCTCAATCATGGCTCTTCCTTCTAACTCCAGGCCAAGTTCAAGGAAAAAAGAAATCGTTTCGTCAAGAGATGCTACCACAATCCCCACATTGTCCATTCTAAGCAAATTATGTTTTGTCATAGTCTCATATTTAGATTTAAACAAATTTCTTTAAGTTGCATATAACGTTTTTATTACTTCAGCGGGCATCCAATACTTCTTTTTAAGTTTTAGAACGTACCCCTCAAAGGATTCGTGCGGTGAAAAGTATTTTAGCATTTTTTACATCATTAAACACTCTAATTCCGATAACCATTTCCGCAAACTTGTCATCCCGAGGAACGAGGGATCTTCACAAACAAAGTCCCTTGCCGGTGCTAGGATCACGCTCGTACTCGTTTCAATATTTTTTTAGCTTCTAGGTGTGCACGAGCGAGACGCTCGCGCGAGCCTAGGGAATAACTTAACTATATATTTAATTTACAGGTAGTTATTTGAGTGTGCAATAATATATTGCCAGACAAACTCAACTTTAACCGATTTTAATTATTTCAAATATATAAAAATTATCTTATAAATAATTAGACTTAAAACTTATTTAATAAAACCTTCTTGATAATTTCTTCATGGAAATACTAAACGGAGATTCCTCCTTCGTCGGAATGACAATATTGGGTGTAAATTATGAAAACGATACCTTCTTCATAGCCCCGATTGCAGTGGAAATCCTTTTCTTTTTTTTATTAAAAAAGAAAAGATTGTAACGGAAAGCGGGAGCATACTTCATAGAAAACTAAATGGTTCTGCTCCTAAAAAAAAACAAAAAAAAAGCGGAGTAATTTTTACTCCGCTTTTTAGCTTTATTAAAAATTCGTGATTAAACGATTTTTTTCATTGCAGTCATAGACTCTCTCAACCAAGCTCCTACTTCTTCAACTGGGTGGTTTCTGATAATTGAATTAATTTCAATTAATTCTTTGTTATCTACACCGTTGCTTCCGTCGTTGAATGGACGACCTACTAAGTTAGATGGTGCATTTTTCACGTACTCAGCAATTAATGGCTTACAAGCATGGTCAAACAAATAACATCCGTACTCAGCAGTATCAGAGATTACACGGTTCATTTCGAACAATTTCTTTCTTGCAATAGTGTTAGCAATAAGTGGTGTTTCGTGTAATGATTCGTAGTAAGCAGACTCTTCGATAATTCCAGAATCAGTCATCGCTTCAAAAGCCAATTCCACTCCAGCTTTAACCATAGCTACCATCAATACTCCGTTATCGTAGTATTCTTGCTCAGAGATTTCAACATCACCAGCCGGTGTTTTTTCGAAATTAGTTTCTCCTGTAGCCGCTCTCCAAGCCAATAAGTTTTTATCGTCATTAGCCCAGTCTTCCATCATCGTTTTAGAGAAGTGACCAGAGATAATATCATCCATATGTTTTTGGAACAATGGACGCATGATGTCTTTTAATTCTTCAGCAACATTAAATGCAGCAATTTTAGCTGGATTAGACAAACGATCCATCATGTTAGTGATTCCACCGTGTTTCAATCCTTCAGTAATAGTTTCCCATCCGTATTGGATTAATTTAGAAGCATATCCTGGTTCAATACCTTCAGCTACCATTTTGTCGAAACACAAAATAGAACCTGTTTGTAACAATCCACAAAGGATAGTTTGCTCTCCCATCAAGTCTGATTTTACTTCAGCTACGAAAGAAGAACGTAATACTCCTGCTCTGTTTCCTCCTGTTGCAACAGCATATGCTTTTGCTTGATCAAGACCTACACCGTTTGGATCGTTCTCAGGGTGAACCGCGATAAGTGTTGGTACACCAAATCCTCTTTTGTATTCTTCACGTACTTCAGAACCTGGACATTTAGGAGCACACATAATAACTGTTAAGTCTTTACGAATTTGCATTCCTTCCTCTACAATATTAAAACCATGAGAATAAGCAAGAGTAGCTCCTTGCTTCATTAATGGCATAATAGCCGAAACTACAGCAGTGTGTTGCTTATCTGGTGTTAGGTTACAAACCAAATCAGCAGTTGGAATTAATTCTTCATATGTTCCCACGTTGAAACCATTATCAGCAGCATTCATGAATGAAGCTCTTTTTTGAGCGATCGCTTCTGCACGTAATGCATAAGAAATATCTAAACCTGAATCTCTCATGTTCAAACCTTGGTTCAAACCTTGAGCTCCACAACCAACGATAACTACTTTTTTTCCTTTTAAAGCAGCGATACCATCTGAGAATTCTGATTGATCCATGAATTCGCAAACTCCTAATTGTTCTAATTGTAATCTAAGTGGTAATGAATTGAAATAATTTGCCATTTTCTAATATTTAATTTATGATTTTAATTCTTCTAATAATAAACTTGTTACTTCCATTTTTTCTTTGGAAACGGATATTCTTCCCGAGCGTACAAATTGCATAATTCCAAAAGGTTTTAATTTTGAATGCAATTCTTCAATTTCTGAACGTCTTCCTGATTTTGAAATCACAAAAAAGTCTCTCGATACCGTAACAATTTCGGAATGACTTTCTTTGATGATGTTTTGAATTTGTCTTTCGTCAAACAATAAACTGGAATTGATTTTGAATAAAGCACTCTCAAGAAAGATGGTTTCTTCATCTACATGATAAAACGCTTTAATGACTTCAATTTGTTTTTCAATTTGACCCACAATATTTTGTACCCATTTTTCAGTAGTATCCACTACAATTACAAATCGGGAAACATTTTCAATTTCCGATTCGGATACATTTAAACTCAATATATTGATATGGCGTTTTAAGAATATCCCGGATATTCTGTTCAATAAGCCAACGTTGTTTTCTGAATATACAGAAATGGTGAATGTTTTATTTTCCATAATATTAACTTAATCGGATGTCAGAAACCGAAGCTCCTGTTGGAATCATTGGAAATACGTTGTTCTCTTTCTCTACCATAACTTCAAGGAAATAAGAGTCTTTAGAAGCGATCATTTCAGCAATAGCTTCATCTAGTTCCTCTCTTTTGGTTACTTTACGGGATTTGATATAATACCCCTCGGCAATCGCACAAAAGTTAGGATTTGTCATCACTGTAGAAGCATATCTATAGTCAAAAAACAATTCCTGCCATTGCCTTACCATTCCTAAAAATTCGTTGTTCAATACCACAATTTTTACGGGAACCTTAGTTTGATGAATCGTTCCTAATTCCTGAATATTCATCTGGAAACCACCATCTCCAATAATGGCTACAACTTCGCGATCTGGTCTTCCCATTTTGGCACCAATAGCAGCCGGTAAAGCAAATCCCATGGTACCTAAACCACCTGAAGTTACATTACTTTTGGTTGTATTGAATTTAGCATAACGACAAGTGAACATTTGGTGTTGCCCTACGTCCGAAACCATTATCGCATCCCCTTTGGTATGTTTGTTAATCATTTCGATAGTTTCACCCATTGAAATTCCTTTTCCATTCGTTGGGGCCAATTCTTCATTGATAACTGCATCCAATTCAATTTCATATTTCTTTTTGAATTCGTTATGCCATTCTTCGTGAGAATTCTTTTCAATAAGAGGTAATAATGCAGTTAACGCTTCTTTTAAATCAGCTAATACCGCAACATCTGTTTTTACGTTTTTATCAATTTCAGCAGGGTCAATTTCAAAATGAACAATCTTAGCCTGTTTGGCATAAGTAGCTAAATTCCCGGTAACACGGTCATCAAAACGCATTCCCAATGCAATTAAAACATCGCATTCGTTAGTTAAAATATTAGGACCGTAATTTCCGTGCATTCCTACCATCCCCACATTTAATTCGTGTTCAGTAGGTAATGCAGATAGACCCAGTATAGTCCAAGCCGCTGGAATTCCTGATTTTTCAATAAGGGCTTTTAGTTCTTCTTCAGCCTTACTCAAAATAACTCCCTGACCAAAAATAATCATCGGTTTTTTAGCCTTATTTATTATTTCAGCCGCTTCCTTTACCTTTTCGATTTTCAAAACCGGTTTTGGATGGTAGCTTCTGATATCAGTACATTTTTTATAACTGAAATCTAAGGTATCAAACTGTGCATTTTTAGTAATATCAACTAATACTGGTCCTGGGCGTCCTGATCTGGCAATATAAAATGCTTTTGCCATAATCTCAGGGATTTCATCCGCTTCAGTAATTTGGTAATTCCATTTGGTTACCGGAGTTGAAATTCCGATGATATCTGTTTCCTGAAAAGCATCAGAACCCAATAAATGTTTCCCTACCTGTCCGGTGATACATACCATCGGGGTAGAATCGATTTGAGCATCGGCAATACCTGTAACCAGGTTTGTTGCTCCCGGTCCGGAAGTTGCAATAGCAACACCAACTTTTCCAGTAGCTCTTGCAAACCCTTGCGCAGCATGAGCCGCACCTTGTTCGTGACGCACCAATACGTGGTGCAATTGATCTTGAAATTTATATAATTCGTCGTAAACCGGCATTATGGCACCCCCTGGATATCCATAAACTAAGTCAACTCCTTCGGCTAATAAGCATCTGATAACTGCTTCTGCTCCTGATATTTTCATTGTTTGTCTTTTTTGTTTTGGCAATTTATTTTTTCAAAATCAAATGCAATTGCGATTGATTTTTGAAATTGTAATTGACTATTATTTATCAGTTACACATCCTGTTGAGGCACTTGAAACTGATTTTGCATATTTTAATAAAACTCCTTTTGAAGCTTTTAATGGCGGTTGTACCCAGTTTGCTTTTCTTTTAGCAAATTCTTCGTCAGAGATTTTTAAATCGATGGTATTTTTAACTGCATCAATTGTAATAGTATCTCCATCTTGAACTAAGGCAATGGCACCTCCATCATACGCTTCCGGTGTAACGTGACCAACCACGAAGCCATGTGAACCTCCAGAGAATCTACCATCAGTAATCAAAGCTACACTGCTACCCAATCCAGCTCCAATAATAGCTGAAGTTGGTTTTAGCATTTCAGGCATCCCCGGACCACCTTTTGGTCCACAATACCTGATGACGACTACATCGCCTGGTTTTACTTTTCCGGCTTGAATACCAGGAATTACTTCAAATTCACTTTCAAAAACAACAGCTGTTCCTTCAAAATATTCTCCTTCTTTTCCGCTAATCTTTGCAACACATCCTTCTGAAGCAAGATTTCCGTATAAAACTTGAATATTTCCTGTTGGTTTCAATGCTTTATGAATTTCATAAACCACTTCCTGACCATCATTCAAGTCAGCTACAGATTCTAAATTTTCGGCTAATGTTTTTCCTGTTACAGTTAAACAATCGCCATGAAGATAACCTTCTTTCAATAAATATTTCATCACAGCTGGAACACCTCCTACAGCGTGTAAATCTTCCATCATGTATTTACCGCTTGGTTTCAAGTCAGCAAGAACCGGAGTTCTGTCGTTTATTGCCTGAAAATCAGCCAAAGTAATTTCGATATCTACGGAATGCGCCATGGCAATCAAGTGCATCACGGCATTAGTAGAACCTCCTAAAACAGCTACAATAGTAATCGCGTTTTCGAAAGCCTTACGAGTCATGATGTCTCTAGGCTTGATGTTTTTTTCCAACAATATTCTGATGGCTTTTCCGGCATCAGCACATTCTTGTCTTTTTTCTTTGCTCAAAGCAGGATTTGATGAGCTATATGGCAAACTCATTCCTAAAGCCTCAATTGCAGATGCCATAGTGTTAGCGGTATACATTCCTCCACAGGCACCGGCACCAGGACAAGAATTTTGGATTACTCCTTTAAAATCTTCAGGAGTAATAGTATTGTTAAATTTTTTTCCTAAAGCTTCAAAAGCAGAAACGATATTCAAAGATTCCCCTTTCCATTTTCCGGAGTGAATTGTTCCACCATAGACCATAATAGCAGGACGGTTTACTCTTCCCATGGCGATTAAGGCTCCTGGCATATTTTTATCACAACCTGGAATAGCAATTAAACTATCGTACCATTGTGCTCCCATAACCGTTTCAATGGAATCAGCGATAACGTCACGGGAAACTAATGAATAACGCATTCCGTCAGTTCCGTTTGAAATACCGTCACTGACTCCAATGGTATTAAATATCAATCCGACTAAATCTGCATCCCAAACACCTTTTTTAACATCTTTAGCCAAATCATTCAAGTGCATATTGCAAGTGTTACCTTCGTAACCCATACTCACAATCCCTACCTGAGCTTTTTTCAAATCTTCTTCCGTTAGACCAATCCCGTACAACATAGCTTGTGCAGCGGGTTGAGTTTGATCTTGTGTGATGATTTTACTATATTTATTTAATTCCATTTTTATATATTATTATATACATTTAAATTATGTTATAAAAAAAAACCTTCCATATCATTGGAAGGTTATAAATATTATTCAATTATATCTATATCATTCCTTTTGCAGATGTGTTAACCACATTGACACTGACAACTGAAGGAATAATAGTTAAATTTTTCATTTTTTTAATTTGGTACAAAAGTAAGAAAACAATTGGAACTAAAAAAATTTCATTAAAATAATTATTATTAAATCTTCAATTGTTACATCATAATACTTACTATTTTATATTAAACAATTGTTGATTGTCCTAAATTAACATTATCATTATTAAAATATAACAAATCTTCCTTGTCTAAAATGAAGTTAGAAATAAATTCCCCTACTTCATGGGTTCCAAACTTTGAATCTGGATTTAAATCTCGAGTTACAACTTTCAATTGAACTGCTTTTTCTATACCGTCATAAATCTTTTTGGCTTCTTTGGTTAAGCCAAAATGGTCTAACATCATGGCTGCTGATAAAATAGAGCCAAACGGATTGGCAATATTTAGTCCTTTAACTTTAGAAAACGTTCCATGAATTGGTTCAAAAAGTGCATGGTTTTCACCTATCGAAGCAGATGCTAATACCCCTATCGAACCGGTTAGTACACTTGCCTCTTCGGATAAAATATCACCAAATAAATTTTCAGTCAAAATAACATCAAATTTTTTCGGATGTTCTACCAATTTTCTGGCTGCATGATCAACCAATAGGAATTCTAATGCTACATCAGGATAATCATAACTCACCTCTTTTACTACTTTTCTCCACAATCGGGAAGTTTCGAGAACATTGGCTTTATCTACTAACGATACTTTTTTTCCTCTTTTTTGAGCTGCAGCAAAAGCTAACCTAGAAACTCTTGTGATTTCTTCTTCAGAATACGTACACAAATCTGTTGCAAAATCCCCTTCTTCATTCAGGTGTTTTTCTCCAAAGTAAATTCCTCCGATTAATTCTCTATAAAAAACCAAATCAGTTCCTTCGAGAATTTCTTGTTTTAATGGAGAAGCCTTTAATAATTCTTTATACGGTTTTATTGGTCTGATATTGACATAAAGACCTAATTCTTTTCTTAATTGTAATAATCCCTGTTCAGGACGAACTCTAGCTGCTGGATCATTGTCATATTTAGGGTCACCTATAGCACCAAACAAAACAGCATCTGTGTTCAAACACAAATTTAATGTTTGATCAGGTAATGATTTTCCGGATTTTTCAATAGCAAGTGCTCCAATCAAAGCATCTTCAAAAACAAATTCATGTTCAAAAACAGTACTTATGGCATATAGTGCCTTTTTAGCCTGTAAAATTACTTCAGGACCTACTCCGTCTCCCGATAATACAGCAATTTTTAAATTCATGGTTATTTTTGGTGTAAACTACGCTAATAGCTAAATCAATTCTAATTTGCAGGCTTCAACAATTTGATGAATGTCTTCATCCAAGACTTCTTTCTTGATGTCTGCGAATTTCAAAAACTCGACATAAACAACATCCAATTGTGTTTTGGTCAATTCATAACCTACTTTTTTAGCCCGATAAGCCAAGGCAGCTCTTCCGCTTCTGGCAGTAAGAATAATTGAAGACTCATTAACACCTACATCCAATGGATCAATAATCTCATAGGTAGCTCTGTTTTTGATTACTCCATCCTGGTGAATTCCTGAACTGTGGGCAAAAGCATTTGCTCCTACGATGGCTTTGTTAGGCTGCACCATCATTCCCATACTTTCAGAAACCAAACGACTCATTTCATTCAATTGTTTGGAATTCACGTCAGTGTATAAGTTCAATGCAGGGTGTTGTTTGAAAATCATCACCACTTCTTCAAGGGCGGTGTTTCCGGCTCTTTCCCCGATTCCGTTAATCGTACATTCTATTTGACGCGCACCATTGATAGCTCCAGAAATAGAATTAGCCGTGGCCATACCCAAATCATTATGACAGTGACAAGAAATAGTTACATTCTCGATTCCTTTTACATTTTCTTTTAAGTATTTAATTTTTGCACCATACTCATCAGGCAAACAATACCCTGTAGTATCCGGTATATTCAAAACAGTAGCCCCAGACTTGATTACCTCTTCACAAACTTTTGCCAAGAAAGCGTTATCTGTTCTACCGGCATCTTCAGCATAAAACTCTACATCTTCCACATAGGATTTTGCATGAGCTACAGCAAATTTTGCTCTGGCAATAATATCTTCTGGAGTAGTATTTAATTTATGGATGATATGCGAATCCGAAGTTCCTATTCCGGTATGAATACGCGGTCTTTTTGCGTATTTCAAAGCCGCAGCAGCTACATCAATATCATTTTTTACCGCTCTGGTCAAACCGCAAACGGTAGCATTTTTCACAACCTTACTAATTTCAGTAACAGATAAAAAATCACCAGGACTGGAAACAGGGAATCCAGCTTCGATAATATCAACCCCCATCTCGTCTAATCGATTAGCGATAACGAGTTTTTGATTGGTATCTAATTTACATCCTGGAACTTGCTCTCCGTCTCGCAAAGTGGTGTCAAAAATTTGAACTTTCTCTCTATTCATTTTCATTTATTTAATGTAATTTCACATCTTGATAACAAAAGTATATTCCTTATCTTTAATATGATAATTCAATTTAATAAAATATACTGCTTATAAAGGAAATAAAACCTATATAAAATATTGATTATCAATAATTTACAATACTTTATTTTACAATGGCTAACCATCAAAAAGATTTCTTATTTGTACTCATAAAATCCCTTTCTAAGTCTGAAAAAAGACAATTTAAGATTTTCGCAAGTCGGCTCGAGACCAGTTCAAATACAAAATTCATCGAATTATTCAACATTTTAGACAAATCTGAAGTCTATGATGAGAAGATTATTTTGAAAAGTGGCATTATTAAAAAAGTACAATTATCGAATCTGAAATCGTATCTGTATAAACAAATTTTGGTCAGTATCCGGTTGAATATCCCGAGTCAGAATATCCGATATCAATTGCGGGAACAAATCGATTTTGCCACTATCTTGTATAATAAAGGGCTCTATAAACAAAGTTTGAAAATACTTGACAAGACGAAACAAGTAGCCATTGAAAATGATGAAAAACACATGGCTTTTGAAATCGTTGAATTCGAAAAATTAATTGAATCCCAATACATTACCCGAAGTATTCAAGGCAGGGCCGATGAACTGGTTATTCAGGCTAAAGAATTGAATTACCAAAATACCATTTCCAGTAAATTATCGAATTTATCCTTGCAGCTATATGGAATAATGCTGAAAACCGGTTATGTAAAAAACGATAAAGAATATAAATACATCGATGATTATTTTAAAAAACATACCGAAAAATTAAACGAAGACAAATTTGGTTTTCGTGAAAAATATTGGTTTTACAATGCGAATCTGTGGCGTAGTTTTTTGGTTCAGGACTTTTTGGCGAGTTATAAATATGCCTACAAATGGGTTACTCTTTTTTATGACAATCCCAATATGATTGCACTGAATCCGGTGTTTTTCTTAAAGGGGAATCATTATTTTTTGGAGTCTTTGTACATGCTTAAATACAAAACAAAATTCAAGAAGTATTTACTATTATTAGAAGAAACCATCAACGATGCTAAGTTTCCCGTAAACGATAATATCGCTTCATTGTCTTTTCTATACTTGTACAACAACAAATTGAATTACCACATTCTGGAAGGGACTTTTGCGGAAGCGGAATACCTGATTCCGGAAGTTTTAGAAAAATTAAAACTACACAGTGAACATCTGGATGAGCATCACGAAATGGTTTTTTACTATAAAATTGCCTGTATTTATTTTGGAACTGAGAAATACGTAGAATCTATTTATTATTTAGAAAAAATAATAAACAACAAGAATCTTACCATGCGGGAAGATTTAATGTGCTTTTCAAGATTACTCTACTTAATCGTTCACTATGAAATGGGTAAAGATTTTCATTTGGAAGCACAGTTAAAAAACACCTATAAGTTTTTAATTAAAATGAATGATTTGAACGAAGTTCAAAAAGAGATCATCCGTTTTCTAAAGAATTTGAATACGTTGTATCCCGGCGATATCAAAAAAGAATTTGTAAAAATGAGAGAACGATTTATTGAACTGGACAAAAACACTTACGAGAAAAGGGCATTTCTCTATCTGGACATTATTTCCTGGCTTGAAAGTAAAATTGAAAATAGAAAAATCAGCGACATCATCAAAGAAAAAGCTAAATTGAGCAATCGTTAAAAATATAAAAACAAAATAGTTTTAAAAAATACAACCATGCAGAATATTCCCAGTGTAGACTTACGTGATTTTCTTACGGATAACCCGAAACAAAAACAAAAATTTGTAAATGAAATTGGACGAGCCTTTGAAGATATTGGCTTTGTAGCACTAAAAGGTCATTTTCTAGACCATCAATTGGTGGATGATTTATATAGTGAAATCAGACAATTTTTTGCTTTGCCGTTAGAAACGAAACACAGCTACGAAATCCCTGAAATTGGTGGTCAAAGAGGCTATGTTTCTTTTGGAAAAGAACACGCCAAAGGCAGAAAAGAAGGCGATTTGAAAGAATTTTGGCATTTTGGCCAGTATGTAAGTGATGATTCAAAATACGCTTCAGAATATCCTAAAAACATCGAAGTGGCAGAATTGCCCCGTTTCAATCAAGTGGGTAAAGAAGCCTACCAGATGCTGGAAAAAACAGGCGTTTACGTTTTGCGGGCATTGGCTTTGCACTTGGGACTTAACGAATTTTATTTTGACCAATATGCCCATGAGGGCAATTCTATTTTAAGACCGATTCATTATCCACCGATTACCTCCGAACCCGAAAATGCGATTCGTGCCGCTGCCCATGGCGATATCAACCTAATTACCCTGTTGATGGGAGCCCAAGGCAAGGGATTACAGGTTCAACACCAAAACGGAGAATGGATTGACGCCATTGCTGAGCCAGATGAATTGGTTATCAATGTAGGTGATATGTTGTCGCGTCATACCAATAATAAGTTGAAATCGACGATTCATCAGGTGGTTAATCCTCCAAGGGAATTTTGGGGAACTTCCCGCTATTCTATTCCGTTTTTTATGCATCCGGTTAGTGATATGAAACTCGATTGTTTAGTAAATTGTATTGATGAAGAAAATCCTAAAAAATTCGAAGACATTACAGCAGGAGACTTTTTATACGAACGGTTGGTTGATTTAGGATTGATTAAAAAATAGTTTTTGGAAAGCGGATGACACTGATTTTCTTTGTAAAGAAGCTGTAAAAACTAATTTTTAATTACAAAAATCTAAAAAATAGGCTTCATCTGTGTATCAAAATTATGTTGAATTTCACCTTTAATAGAATAAAAAATATGGACTTACAAGACCAATTAAAAAACTTATTTCCTGATCACATTCCCAGTAATGAGCCAGAGAAAATCGATGATAGCCCACATGAACTTTACGTTCAAAAAGAACCTATGATTTGCAAATTTGAAAAACGAAAAGGCAAACCAACCACCATAATTGAAGGGTATGAAGGAGAGGATGAAGATTTCAAAATTTTAGCGAAAGAATTGAAGACCAAACTAAGTGTTGGCGGAAGTTTTAAAGACGGTACGCTAATTATTCAAGGCGATTATCGCGATAAAATCATGACGCTTCTCAAAGAAAAAGGATTTAAAGTAAAGCGTGTGGGCGGATAATTATACAAAGAGTCTATAATCAGTAAAAAGCGTTTAAAATTGAGACTTTAAATTTAAAATATAAAAATGATAGCATCATCAGAATTGATACTCAATCCAGACGGAAGTGTTTATCATTTGAACTTAAAACCAGAACATATTGCCTCAGATATTATTTTTGTAGGTGATCCTGACCGGGTAGAAAAAATTACCCAGTACTTTGATTCGATTGAATTTTCGACACAAAAAAGAGAATTCAAAACCCAGACCGGAAATTACAAAGGCAAGAGGATTACGGTAATTTCTACCGGAATAGGCCCTGATAACATTGATATTGTTTTAAACGAATTAGACGCTTTGGTCAATATTGATTTAGAAAAACGTCAAATTAAAGAAAAACTAACTTCATTGAATATCGTCCGCATCGGAACATCCGGTTCAATTCAGGCAGATATTCCGGTAGATAGTTTTCTGCTATCTAAATTCGGTTTAGGATTGGATAATATGCTCCGCTCCTATTGGATTGATGACTTTTCTAATGCTGCAATTATAGCACAATTTGTGCAACATACCGATTGGGATTTACGAAAAGGAAGACCTTATGTTACGTCTTGTTCCGAAAAATTAGAGCAGCAATTTGACGCTTCATCAATCCATATAGGAATCACGGCTACAGCAGGAGGATTTTACGGTCCACAGGGACGTATTTTGCGATTAAATATTCAAGACAAAAATCTGAATACCAAGATGGATACTTTTAGTTTTGAAGGCAATCGAATTACCAATCTCGAAATGGAAACGGCTGCAATTTATGGTTTAGGAAAATTGTTAGGGCATGAATGTCTGTCTTTGAATGCTATTATCGCTAATCGGGCCAACGGAACTTTTAGTAAAAATCCGGAGAAAGTGATTGAAAAATTGATAGAGTATACTTTGCAAAAATTAAGTCAATAATAAAAAACTGAAAAGGAACACCAATTTAAGAAATTAGAGAAATTATTTTAATTTCTCTAATTTCTTAAATCGGTGCCCCAAAAACAAATACAATGAAAACAATAAAAATAGCCGGAGTTCCGGAACATTTCAATTTACCATGGCATTTAGCCCTAGCAGACGGAGATTTTGAAAAGGAAAACATTAAGCTGCAATGGACGGATATTCCCGAAGGAACGGGTAAAATGTGTCAAATGCTCCGGTATGGAACGACGGATGTTGCCGTAATCCTAACCGAAGGAATCGTAAAAGATATCGTTGCCGGAAATCCTTCTAAAATTGTACAGGTTTATGTTGCATCTCCCTTGATTTGGGGAATACACGTTGCTGCCCATTCCCAATATCACTCTTTATTCGACTTAGAAAATACCAAAGTGGCTATTTCGCGTTTGGGTTCCGGTTCACAACTGATGGCTTACGTCAATGCCGATAATCAAGGTTGGGATACCAACAAATTACAATTTGAAATTGTAAATACCATAGATGGTGCTGTCGAAGCATTGACCAATGGAACCGCCGATTATTTTATGTGGGAACATTTTATGACCAAACCTCTGGTTGATAAAGGAATTTTTAGACGAGTGGCCGATTGTCCTACGCCATGGCCTTGTTTTGTAATTGCTGTGAGAGATAAAATCCTGGAAAATCAGCCCGAAATCATTCAGACGATATTGAAAATTATCAATATTAAAACTAGTGAATTCAAAACGATTCCTGATATTGATATGACTTTGGCATCCCGATACCATCAAAAAATAGAAGATATACAAGAATGGCTATCCTTAACTCATTGGTCTCAACAGCCATTGACAAATGATATGTTAAACAAAGTTCAAAATCAATTATTTGAACTAAAAATCATTGATAAAATAGGTACTTTTGATGAAATTGTAAAGGCAATCTAGTTTTTGCCTGCTTTGGTTACCATGATGAACTTTAAAGATATTTCGATACAAAATATAAAACAAAAACTTCAGGTTAAAAAACCTTGGGATGATGTTATTATATTGGTTTTGAATATTTTAATTGCAGTTCCCCTTTTCATTATTGTTCATCAAAACATAATAGAATTTAATTGGTTTTTCAACTTAGACCGAATTATATTATTTGTCTTTATTGTTGTTGCTATACAGCTAATTTTAAGGCTGTTGCGAACTATAATTATTGTTTGTATTGTTGCCTACCTGTTATTTTTATTTTATGGCTCCGCTTTCGGGAATTATAGTTTTAACAGTGTTTTTGAAGATTATAATTCTATAGTTTATACCATGTCTGACAACCCCAATCCGCAAGACATCATCATTGCAAAATTGCTGCCTTTTCCCAATAAGTCTAAAATTTTATCGGCCATCGAATATGAAAACCCCAAAGTAAGAAATTTTGCGATAATGGCTACTTCAAAAAATTTTAAATCGATTCGAGGATTTTCGGATTACAGAACCATTATTCAGTGTTTTGCTGTATTTAAAGAAATAAATAATAGATGGAATTATGTCAGCGATCCTAAAGATGGCGATTATATAGCTACTGCAAGTGAATCCTTGGCCTATTTTTCAGGAGATTGTGACGATCACTCTATTTTAATGGCTTCCTGTGTTCGGGCTATTGGCGGAACTCCAAGACTTATCCATACGAAAGGGCATATTTATCCTGAAATACTGATTGGCTCCTTGCAAGATCTTGAAACAGTCAATTACCTAATTAAAAATGTATTGTTTGAAAAAGAAAGTTATAAAAAACAATTGCATTATCATATTGACGAGCGCAACCAAGTTTGGATGAATCTGGATTATACCGCTAAATATCCGGGAGGGCCATTTATGTCCGAAGAAATTCTGGGTGCATTAACTTTTTAACCCGCTTCTTGAATCTCCATAAATTCTGTGGGTGTCTTTCCTGTTTTGTTCTTAAAAGCATTATAGAAACTGGCTCTTGTTTTAAAACCTGATTGTTGTGCAATTCCTTCAATAGTAAAAGAATCTTTTAAATCACTGGACAATAATTCAATTGCACAAGCTATCCGTAAGTCAGTTTTTAGAGTTGAAAATTTAGTTTGCATAATTTCATTAATACAATACTGTATATGATTTTGAGGAACATTCAAAGCCAAAGCAATATCGCTGATTGAAAAATCAGGATTAATATATGGCTTCTCAGTTTTAATATATTTTTTAATTTTTTTGGATAAATCATAAAAGGGATCTTCTGTCATTACCTTATTTTTTTCTACAAAGTCAACAGCTTTCTTTATTTTACCTTTTTTTTGATCTTCAACAATTTTACGTGTAGGAATACCATATAATATGCTCGGAAACAATAATAAAGATAGAGACATAATACAATAAGCAAAACCAGATAGAATGTATAAAGGATTTGTATTATTTAAACCTATACTGGGTTTGGTATGAATAGAATTGAAAGTAATAATTAGAAATTCGACTACAATTAAGAATATAGTAGCTATTAATATAATAAGCCACCCAAAACTGATTAAGAATTGTTTTTTTGGGGTTTTATTATTATCCGTTGATTTAGCAAAACGTTTCCATATTAAATAGATGCAGTATAAAATATAAAGAAAAAGTAATGTTGGCCTAATAATAAAACTGACGGTACTGGAATAAAAATAATTAGTATCGATAGTTGTTATTTTGTCAATATCATTGATAATAATAGATGCGATATCAATTTTTTCTTCGAAAGGAAGTAATATATACGGAACCGTTCCAATTAAACGAACTATAGCTGGAACAAAATGAATAATATCCCATTTACTTAATTCATAAGTGTCATTTAAAGTACCTCTGATATAGAAGAAAAGCAATGGTCCCAATAATGACATTAAAGGGGTAAAATGATTATAAAAAAGAGCTAACCAAAAAGGTGATTTTTCATATACTACAAAATGATGCGTTATCCCATATATAGAGGATATAATTAAGAACAGGGCAAGATAAACTGCATTTTTATTAATTCTCCAATTATTGAATAACAATACCAGGGACAATAAAATAGAAAATATAGATATATATAAAAGCATTAATTTGAGTTAGTTTTTTTGAAAATAAAGTATTTTTTTGCTTAAAATAGTTGTCAAAAAAAACATTTTATTAGACAAATTTCAAAGTTTTGCACACTGTCACAATAATAAGAAATTTACTTTTGCAAAATAACAAAAAAATTTGTGAGATTAAATATATACATCTCATAATTAAAAACGAAAGTATTTTCAATCTATAGCAGCATGAATATAAATTTTTCAATTTAAAAATTGATAAAATTTAGTAAGCGGTTGTAAAGAAATAATGAATTTTTTAACCCGTTGGGTGTAATTAGTTTTTGATGATAATTTTTCGTCAGTTCGAGTGGTTTTCGATAGAAAATCGTATCGAGAACAAGAAAAATTTCATTAAAAACGGTTCTCGATACATTTTTTGTTCCATTACACTACACAAAAAAAACTCGAACTGACGTTTTTAATAATTACACCCAACGGGCAATATTTTAATTTATTAGTAACAATTTTAAACTCATGTATACTAAACTTTAAATTATTTGTAACCAAATAGTTTTCTTACCTGCAGTTCTATAATTTTGATGATTTTAATAATTTTTAACATAACCTGAAACACTTAAATTATGACCTAAACTTTTAAGCTCCAACTTTATATTTTTATTTCGAATGAACAATCAAATAATCTAACCTCAATTTTATGAACGAAATTTACTTCAAAAATTATTTAATGCGATCATTGAAAATAATACTACTTTTTATAGTATTGTTTCTCTCAAGTGAAATCAATGCCCAGGGAGTCAGCCTGACTTTTACCAGAGGATTTCTGGGGACTCAAGGCTCAAACACGAACCAGGCTAATACTGTTAAAAACTTATCTACTGCTAGCATAGCCAGTATAAGCTTTAGACAGCCGCAATCTACAGGAGTATTCGGCGGCACCCAAGGAAATGACTTAACAGGTATCTTGGATATCCGAATGCAAGACGGTACTACAAAGTATTCTATACCAGGTGCCTTAAACTGGAGGATTATAAGTTCTGGTAATAAAATTGAAGTGTTTGGTTTTGTTTTTAACACAGGGGTAAATCAAATTTTATCCAATAACGGAATACCTGTTTATACTATAATAGGTGGTAGTACAGCAAGTTCAAGTACTACTTTAGGACTTCAGGCATATGCATCAACTCTAACATATATTGACAATAATAACTATTCCGGAAATGCTGCGACTAATGGTTTATTGGATGCTCTTAATCAGGAATTAGCCAATTCCCCTCAACCATCTACAATAACTTTAAACCCGGCAAATGTTGTCGAAGGTAATCCGATTGTTTACAATGTGGGTCTGACTACTCCTACTACTACAGGAAACCCACAAATTTTTTCTTTTTCCTATAGTGGAACGGCAACAAACGGTTCAGATTATAATACTACTTTAGTCTTTTCAAACGGGGTTATTAATAATGGTGACGGGACAATTACTGTTCCGGGTGGCGTAAGTTCATTTTCTGTTACCGTAACTACAATTGATGATGCTACCATTGAGTCTGCAGAAACACTTACATTATATATTGGTAGTAAATCAGCTACAGCAAATATACTTGATAATGACAATGCAACATTAGATGCCGCTACATCACAAACTAATGTTAGCTGTTATAGTGGTTCTGATGGAACTGCAACAGTTGCTCCATTTGGAGGAACATCATCCTATACTTATTCTTGGAATACATCACCTGTTCAAACTTCTGCTACCGCGACTGGACTAGCTGCTGGATCATACACATGTACAATAACAGATAGTAGTATATCCCCTCAAGTTATTACAAAAACTATTATAATTACTCAGCCTGCTGCCGCACTAAGCACTTCTATCAGTAGTCAAACTAATGTTGTTTGTTATGGAGATAGTTCTGCCAGCGTAACGGTGGCTGGAGCTAATGGTACTGCTCCTTATACCTATTCAATAGATGGAACCAATTTTGTGTCTAGCGGAACTTTCTCAAGTTTAGCTGCTGGGTCTTATACCATTACTGTAAAAGATGCTAATGGATGTTCTACGATTCAAGCGGTAACTATTACTGAGCCTGCTGCCGCATTATCTTTAGCTGCATCTTCAAAAACCGAAGTAGATTGCACAACTAATACAGGTACAGTAACCGCTGGTGCAGTAACAAATGCAGTGGGAACGGTGTATTATTCTTGGAAAAATTCTTCAAATGTTGAAATTGGAACTACTGCAACTGTTTCAAACCTAAATCCTGGAACATATACACTAACAGTAACCGACAATTGTTCTTCTCAATCTAATTCTGTTACTCTTTTAGTAGATTGGAACAATTTAGACTGTGATGGCGATGGTGTGACAAATGGCGTAGAGATTACCGATGGAACCGATCCTAATGACGGATGTTCTTATAAGGATGGAAGTCAAACTGTAAGTCCTTCTACTGCGTGGAATGATTTAGATTGTGATGGTGACGGAACTAAAAACGGAGTGGATACCAATCCAAAAGATCCTTGTGTACACGCAAGCGGTGCAACTCCTGTTACCACTAATGCGGTATGGGCAGCGGCCGATTGCGATGGCGATGGGGTAACCAATGGCATAGAGATTACCGATGGAACCGACCCTAATGACGGATGTTCTTATAAGAATGGTAGTCAAACGTTAACTCCTTCTGTGGCTTGGAACGATTTAGATTGTGATGGTGACGGAACTAAAAACGGAGTGGATACCAATCCTAAAGATCCTTGTGTACACGCAAGCGGAGCAACTCCTGTTACCACTAATGCGGTATGGGCAGCAGCCGATTGCGATGGCGATGGGGTAACCAATGGTAAAGAGACTACTGATGGAACCGATCCTAATGATCCTTGTTCGTATTTGACTGCCAGTCAAACTGTAACTCCTTCTGCTGCTTGGAACGATTTAGATTGTGATGGTGACGGAACTAAAAACGGAGCGGATACCGATCCTAAAGATCCTTGTGTACACGCAAGCGGAGCAACTCCTGTTACCACTAATGCGGTATGGGCAGCGGCCGATTGCGATGGCGATGGGGTAACCAATGGCAAAGA
>JACCDQ011026320.1_pt1 | contig 117419 bp, 124 predicted proteins | sample 7446031 | NCBI WGS metagenome assembly JACCDQ01 (sample SAMN15323442, study PRJNA562643) | freshwater metagenome | isolation source: river surface water | place: USA:Blue River Watershed | collected 2017-08-17
AGTTGTAGTTAACGTAACATTACCTGCTACTTTGGTTAATGTTTCTAATTGCTTAGCTATATTCCAAAGCAAGTACGCTTTCTGACTCCATCCTATTTGTTTACTTGGTATTGCCATTGTCTTATATGTTATACGTTACCCATTTGTAATGATCCTTGTGTTCCTGCAAATGGATTAAGTGCTGAGTACGTAGCTCCAGAGTTTGTAGCGTTATGTCCATTACCACTATTATCAGTTGTTTGTGCAGTCAAGTCTGTTCCTTGGAAGATTAACAACTTAGTACCAACAAGATTAGCTAAAGTAGAAGTTGGAACTGTAAATCCAGCAGTATCATAAACTTGAGTGGTAGTCCATCTGAAGTTACTTATCAATCCATTGAATCCTGAACTAGGCTCATTACCATATCCAATTGTTAATGGTAAACCATTGCTTGAGATAGATCCACTATAGGCAGCACTGTTTACTTGAACACCATTCACAAGTAGGTAAGCTGTAGATCCTACTCCTGTTACACATATATGAGTCCATTGTCCTGAAGTAAATGAAACTCCTGAAGCAAGTAGAGGTGTTCCATTTGCCCAGAAATACAATGAGCTTCCGCCACCTTCAATAGAGATAGCATTAGGAGCAGGGTATGCACCAAAGCTATATGGACGAGGGAAGCCATCAAAGTTACTTACGTTAACAAACATCTCAATAGTGAAGTCTCCTACAATATCAAAGTCTGAACTTGCAGCAATACCTACATAACCAGGAGCTCCTTGGTTTACATAAACATTCCATCCTTTACCTTGTAAATTTGTTTTAGCTGTAGCACCATTTCCTGTAGGAATAGCAGATGTACCACCTTGTAAAGTTACATATCCACCTTCAACACCACTACCATCTAACCATTGTAATATGTTATTTACAGCTGTTTCTGTAAGAGCAGTATCTTCAAGGTTAACATTATTAAGATATGCTTCTGGTAATGTAACTGATGTTATACCAGTGTTACCAAAAAAATCAAAACCTGTAAGAGCATTGAATGATGATGCTGATATATCTATATCTCCTGATATACCACAACGATCCATATCAAAATATTGCAAACTAGTAAGTCCTGAGATGTCAGGAATACCAGCTGAGAAATCACTACCATCGATGCGAAGTTCTTGAAGAGCTGTACATCCTGTTACGTTAATACTAGTTAAAGAAGGATCTCCACTACCATCAGTTTTATCACAATCACTTACATCCACGTATACTAAGTTTGTAAGTCCTGATAGATCTATTGTCTGTAACGAGTTATAATCTGCATTAAAGTTTTGCAGATTGGTTAGGTTTTGTAAACCTGTTATAGAAGTTATTACTGTTGCCATGTTGTTTTAAGATTAATCGTTACCCCAGAATTCTAGCGTTGTTACTTTAGTTGCATCACTAAAACATAGTTGAACAGTGTGTGCTGTGTTTTCAGCAGTGTAAGTATGCTCTATATTACCATTGCCATCAATGAGACCATTACTTGTAGTACCATCACCCCATGTAGCAGTGTACGTTACAGGTGTTGATACTTCAACATACATTACAAAGTTAAGTCCTCCTGATGTAGTATCAGCTACAAAGCTAATGCAGTTTGGATCAGCCTGTGGTTGACCAATATTATATACAACTCTGGTCAAATACTCTAACTGCTTAGAGATTTGCCACAACAGATTTTCTTCTGTTCCCCAACCTATTTGTCTAGATGGTATAGCCATGATAAATTTTTATTAAATATTACAAATATATATTAGTTTTAACAATATGTATTATACTGCTCAAAATTTACGTTAATCGTTTTTATTACATCAACTCTAATTAAATTGATTAGAGATTGATCTTAGTACCTATCATACCCATAAACATTACAGGTACGTCTGGATTTGTGTTCAAACTAACCTTTAATCCACAGTTGAACTTGAATCTTTTACTCAATGCTACATCAAATCCTGAACCAGTTAGTATACCTACGTCCTTTGTCAGTGAGTTTGAGACATAAATGTCTGGAGACATAGATAGGTATTTGTTCACTTTGAATGGTCTAGTATAGAATGCCATCAAGCCATTACCAAACTCTCCTGTATATGTTAGTGCATAGTTGAAACCTGTAACTCCTTTACCTACTGGTTTAATAACAGCTGCTGTAGCAAACGCTATTGTATTACCTTGTAGATATACAGCTGTCAAACCATAGTTAAAGATAGCCTTACCCATCTTTGTATATCTTCCAGACAATGCAAACTGGTTAAAGCTACTCCATATCATGGAAGTAAGTCCATAAGACACGTTACCAAGGAGTGAGGACTGTGACGCACCCAGTGATATGATAGCACTAAAAGGACTATCAGGTCCGCTAAGCATAGTAAGATCAGAGCTGTAAACAATAGGATTAAGCTTAGCAGCACCTTTGTTGGAAGCCTTAGAAGACTTCTTATCATCACTCTTTTTCTCTTTAGACTCACTTTTGCTTTCTGATTTTTCTTCAGACTTACTCTCTGATTTGGTTTCTTCTTTAGCCTCCGCTTTAGTCTCTGTCTTTGTTTCTGTTTTAGTCTCTGTCTTAGGAGCACTACTAGCAGCAGGTGCAGGAGTTGAAGGTGTAGGCGTTGGTGTTGATGCTACTGCAGAGGAGGCAGCTGTAGATGCAGCAGCACTTGTAGCAGATGCTGTAGCACTGCTAGTTGCAGCAGCTGTGGCAGCTTGTGTAGCTTGGGCAGTTGCTTGCTGTGTAGCCTGTTGTGTTGCCTGAGCAACAGCTTGTGTTACAGCCTGGGTAATGATTACAGTTGTAGTTGTAGTTTGTGGACAAGGCGTAGAGTTGATCATTGCAATCCACGCATTGAGAGCTCCTGTTGTTATATCATCAGCTGTAACAACTCTTGATTGTCCTCTGTAAACTATTGTAACTGTCCCATTGTTAAGTGGAACAGTTACAGTTAGTACTTGTCCAGAGCATGGATCTACATACACTTGCGTTAGAACTTGAGCACTTGCTAAGTTAAAACACAATAACAGTATGAAGGTCCATATCCATTTCACTATTTAGGATCAATCTTAATAGTAGAGTCAATAGCTACCTGAGAGCGTTTCAATTGTAACATCTCTTCTTGGTAATCCCACTTAGCTTCAAGAGCTTTAATCTTCTGACGAGACTTAATCTTGCCACGTAACTTAAAGATCTTTCCTTCAATCTTGGAAATCTTTACATAACGTGAAGCAGGATCTTCTTCTGTCAACTTAACAATCTCCAACTTGTGTTCTAAGTTAGAGATACGAGTTTGATACATAGGGATCTTAGCTCCCTGGTAGACTTTGTATGCAGGATATACACTCATTACTAGTGCAATAGAACCTGCGATGATTAGTTTTTCTAACATTGGTTTATTATTTGGTGAATATTTTCTTCTTGATCATGCGTACCAGAATCTTACTAGTAGCATCTTCAAGTGCTTTCTTAGTCGTTGTACCAATTGTGGATTGGTTAAACTTAATATCAGTAAAGTTAGCATCATTCATTAATGTTGCCTCTCTGGTTGTCTTAGCTGTGCCAAGACCTGAACCAGTGAAGTATGCGCCAGTCTCAGCGTCTACAAATTTGACCTGTAGACCTAGTCGTGTTACCACAGTTTGCTTAACACCATCTTTCAAAGATAGTGATTCATCTTCAGAAACAGAAAAATCATACACCTCAATATAAACAAAGTATCTGGCAAGGCGTATTTTACCTCTGCCATCTAACTTGTCTTGAGTGATTCCATTCTGTGAAGCCTGGAATTGCTTGACCATTCTGTTCTTAATCTCAGCCTTGTCTTCAGTGAATATAAATCTGTTTGTCTCTTCTAGAAACTCTACAACTATATTAGTGACACCAAGACCCACTCTTTTGTCTTTGAGTTCTGGATAAGAAGCATAGACATCTTCATTGATACCAAGAGATAAGAGTTGAACAGGAATGGTTGGGCCATCATAATCCATCAATGAGTCTATGTTGATCTTCTTTTCAAATGAAGCTGTATAAGCTTCTGTCTTAGTTGTAGCAATCTGACCACTAGCCTTGTACGTTAGTGATAAGCTCAATAATATACTGAATAACAAGCTTAATTTCTTCATATAGTTTTCTCATTAAGGTGGGGTTTGGTTACCACTTAGGCTCTTCTTGCAAAGCCTCCTTTTCTGTTTTCTTTTTAGGAGCAGCCTCCTTCTCTTTGATGATCACAGTCTTACCACCTCCACCAGAAACTTGCTTCTGTTGTTGAGTGTTATTAGTAGTGATGTTAATCACTGGAGCAGGTGCAGTGACAGCAGCAGGTTGTGCAACCTCTGCCTCTTTCTCACCACCACCTAAGTGACTAACTAACCATGCGCCACCAGCAGTGACAATAGTTCCAATAGTTCCAATTGCAGTCTTAGCCAATCCTGACCAAGATCCATCGTTATGTTCTTCTGACATTATCGTTTAATAATTAAAGGTTTTTTAATAGATACACCAGCTACATCAGTTAATGTAAGATCATAGATACCATCAGATAGATCTGTGAAGTCATACACTTTAGTTACAATCTCTTCCTGAGCTGTTAAAGGAAGAGTCTTAGTTGGTTCAGATTTACCAAACTCATAAACTTGTACAGAATACTTAGCTCCTGTAGTTACAGCAAACTGTGCAGTAACTGTACCACCTGTAGAAACTACAGATAGAATGTTTGTTTTTGTAGGAGCAGCTCCTAGATTAACAGCAGGTGTTTCAAACTGTTCCAAATCAGAACAGGCTACTGTTAAGAAAATAAATAATATAAATGCTGATGCTTGTCTCATAGTGGTTAGAAGTTATTGTATCCTGTAAGTTTAATCTTGTCTGTGTTTAATTGAATAGGTAGTTGTACACCTTTAGAGTCAGCAGCATCCATGATAGGGCTAACCTTGATGTATGTATTGATGTCTAGACCATTCTGTAATGCTGTAAAGCGTAACTTGAATGGAATGATATCACCTTCTACAGGAGAATTCAATTGTTGGTCTAATGCACCAAACTTAATATACCCTGTACCTTTGTTAGCAAACACATACCATTTATTAGGTAGCTCATTCTTCAACTCTTCAAACTTAATCTTGCTCTCATCATAAGAGAACTGGAACTGTAGAGCACCTACCTTGTTTCCATTTGTGGAAACTTTTACAGGGATCTCGATAGAGTTAGATGTCACTACAGTGTTTATCAAGTTAACTGTAATAGGAGCTACAGCAATTGTTCTATTAACTACGCCTGCACCACCTTGTGTAACAGATGAAGAGTGCGATTTATTGATGTCACCAAACAATAGATAGCTAATATTGATGGTCTCAGGATTACCCATCTGAGGTTGTGTAGTGTATGAATAGAACGTAGGTCCTACAGGAAAAAGTGTAATCCAATCAGAAGGTGTAGCGTTGTTGTAAGAAGACTTCTTGAATGTCATCATGCTCATCCAACCATTAGATCCTACAGTGTAACCAGCAGGTAGTACAGTGAGTTGATCTACGTTCACAGCTTGTGCAAACAAACGAGTTAAGTCACCACCATCTAATGCACCACTTCTATTTACGTCAGCAGCTTTATATCCAGCACCACTAGTGATCACTGTATTCTTGAATGTACCATCTAAGTTCTGTGAGATGAATTCAGACTGAGCAGCTGTGTAGTCAGAGGTCGTGATAGCAGAGTTGTACAACGCCTGGATATGATCCATGTTATACATAGCTAAGACCTTATACTGTGTACTAGGAGTTAGTAAACTATCAATAACATTTACAGTTCCTGTAGCTGTTACATCAAACAAAGGTCCTTGGTTAGTTGTAGCATTGATAAACGCTACCTTCATCTTAGTAGGATCAATGTTAGGACTCAAGTCAACAGTAGCCTTTACATACTTAGTAGCATCAGGGTTCTGTGTAATAACTGTAGTTAGAGGAATCTCCATCAATGTAGAACCTGTAGAACCATTCTGGTTGAATGATGCAGCAAAGTTCATCTTGATAGGATCCCATGAGTTACCTACAGCATTAGGCTTTAATCTAAATCGTAAAACTAATAAACGATCATAGTTATTATAAGGTAGAGGATTAGGAGATGCCCAGTTTAAATACGCACGAACAATAGTCTTAGGTCCTCCTTGTGTAAATGTGTAGTTAGAATACTGATAGTTGATGTTACCATTAGTGGTTGTATTCTGTTGTGTAGCATTCCAGCTATAGCCAGGATATTGATAGAATGTAAAATCAATACTAGAACCTGCAGGAAGAACGCCACCATTACCACCAGTGCCAGTGTGGTTAATAGAAATGAGTTCAAACGCAGCATTATTGTATTCAAAATCAAAGTAGAGAGCACGTGATGTAGTGTTACCATTACCATTCATTTGAACGATAACATCAAACTGATCACCTTTGTCAATCACACCACCACCAATATCAACTTTAGTGGAGTCAGTAGCAAGCTTTAACTTAACGTCTTGAGCTAAGCTGGTAAATGTTATTAAGGTTAGAACTAGGACTAGGAGTTTTTTCATTTGAGTAGTTTGTTGACTAATGTATTACAGGACTTTTTAAGTGCACTTGATAAATTGGTTTGATTAAACTTTCCTCCCTCATCAATAACTAATGCAGCCATTGATACTTCTTCTGCAGACTCTTCTACTACCACTGTCTTCTTTACCTTATCATCTTCAATCAACTGTCCTCTCATGCGTATCACTACAGCATCAGAGTTACGATGGAATACAGATAGATTACTCTGTGTCTTCAAGACATCTAAGTATAATAGTTCAATCTTAATCTCCTTCTCAGCATCATCATTAATATCATATCCTTCTTCTTGTAAGAATTCTTCCATGATATTCTTAACACCAAACGCTAAGTTTCTATTACCAGCCATCTGACCCATTACAATTTTATTGTTAACAGGTGCTACCTTAATAGGATTGTCTGGTTTAGTAAAGTGTTTATAGATGTAAACAGACTGGATCGCTAAGGATGATCCTACAATCATCGATACAATAGCATAGGTAATAGTAAATAGTTTCATGTTGGTTGGTCTTTATGCAAACAGGGAAGATGATTACCTTCCCTGCCCACGATATTTTTTCTTACTAGGTGTAGCCTTAGGGCCAAATGATTTTTGATGTTTGCCTTTACGTCTTACGCCAAAGACAATCTTTTTAGATTCAGAGGATGGTTTAGATTTTGCCATTATTTTAGGAGGTTATAGTATTCAATGAAATGTTTTTGTCTATCAGCAAGACCAATGGTTCCTCCATTAACACGTTTGGTTACTGCTGTCACTGTAGCATTGTCAGCTCCTTTATCACAAATAGCCCATAGCTTATTGCTGTTAAAGAAGAATGCTGCTGATGCTAGTGGATACTTAGTTGCTACCAAGTCTGGATCAGCTACAATGTTCTCAGGAACTGTGGCGTCAAACTTAGTGTAGTTGTCTTTACCAGTTAACTGTATATATCCTCTTCCTCTATATTTATATCCATCTCCTGAAGATTCAGGCCCATTACCCATACGACTAGCGTACACACGGTTAGCAATCTTCTCAGGTTGTCTTTGATAAGCGTTAGCAAGTGATGCATTTGGAAAGTACTTTTTAAATATGCCCATCAATCCTTTAGCAGAATAGTTAAGGTTCTCCCTAACTGCTTTCCAATTACCAGACTCATGGCCACATTGTGATAAGAAGTGAGCAAGACGTAAGTTGTTTGTAATACCAAAACGTGCAGCTGTGTCAGGGATCTGTGCAATTACGCTATCAGGTATATGTCCTTTTAGTTTATCTAGTTTGAATCCAGAGTTGTTAGGGATAACTACAGGTGCAGCTTGTACAGGAGCAGGGGCTGCTTGAGGAAGAGCCTCAATACCAAGCTTAGCTAATGTAAATGGACCAGCAATACCATCAGCAGTTAAACCATTAGCAGCTTGCCATGCTTTCAAAGCAGCTTCTGTTTTAGGTCCAAACTTACCAATAGCATCTACGCCTAACTTCTCTTGAAGCTTGGTTACCAATGGACCTTCATCTCCTCTACGTAATACAGACATTGTTATTTAATTTTATAGTAGTAACTAAATCCAAAGCCTACAGTTCCTTCTGTACTGACATTGATCTTACCACCAAATATGTTATCCTTCTTATCTTTATATAATAGTCCAGCTTCTGCACCATTAACTTTATTAGCACTAGTTCCATTCACACCACCACCAACAAAGATGTTACGTGTAGGAGGTGCGTATTTAGTGATGGTCATTGTCTCTTTAACAATTGGAATTTTAAAATTGTCTTTAGCAGTGCGCTTACCAAGCTTGTTCTCAGATACAGTATCTGTTATTTGGATGTAACCATGCGTACCCACCTTAACAGAGTCAACATATACACGACGAGATGCATACTTCTTAGCAAGCTCATCATACTGTCTCTTCAATCCAGGATAGCTAGTGTCAGCTTGATACCTTGTCACGAGTACTTCGTGTGGTACTGGTACTTCTTTAAGAAAAGGAACTTCTTTAACGATGGTCTTTTCATGTACTTCCCATGTAGTATCGTGTACAACTAGTGTGTCAGGACCTTTGGTACCTTCATGTTTAGAATCATTATAGAAATATATAAGTAGTGTACCTATAATGATTATAATTGCTAATGTTGATTTTTTCATAAGAGACTATCCCTCTTCATAAGGGGCTGGTTGTTCATTCTTATCACCAGCTTCTCCTTTTGTTTTCTTTCCCATGACGTTCTCAACGCCAGAGATACCAAAACAACCAAGGACAATGATAGTTAAAGAATTAAATACGTAATCATTAAGAACCAATTCTTTGCCATAGTATCCTGTAACTAAATCTACAGCAACTACAATAAGCATAAACAAGAATGCGATAGCTCCAATAATGGACTTCTCATTCCAGTCGTTGTCATCTTTAAAAATACTGAAGAAAGATTCTTTAGGCTCTTCAATTAAATGTTTCATCGTTAATAGGGGTTAGGTTATTATCATTTATAATAGCAACAACCTCATGCATGTTTACCTGTGATGGTAACTTGGATGGAGGTATTGGTACTTTATATGAACTCTTGTAAACTTCTCTCTCTAGTCCTTCTATACGTACTACTGTACCAGCAGACACTTCAATTAACTTATCAACCTTAGTATTCAATGTATTCAATTGATAGCTGAACCAGCCAAACACTCCTACAGCAACATAGGATAGAGCAGAATCTTTAAAGTCTTGAAAGCTGGCCATATTGGTATAAAAAACAATAGCATCCCCTGCCCAATAGGGGCCTAAGATGCTATGTAGTTTGACAAAAAATAATAAGGAAGTGTAATAAATGCTTGAGAACTCGAAGCCTTAGAACAAAGATCTGTAATCTAATTCAATTATGCAAGTAAAATTTTAATTAATACGATGAGTATGATTTCTCCTCTACTAATTCAGACTTATACTTGATGTTAATTTCTTTCTTGATAGCTGCTCGCTCATCATTATTGTGATATACTGAACGTGCTAATGATATAAACTCATCATCAAACCAACCTCCACGTTCATGTTCTCTAATCTGATCTTCAATGTTCCACAATGCCATATTTACTTTACATAGTTTCTGATAGAGAGGATCTTCAAGAATACCTTTAGGTAGCACCTTTGTAATCTTACTCAACTCTTTAGCTACATTACGTAACTGTTTTGTATCTTCTAACTTGTTTAACTTTATTGTGAGTATTGACACTTTGTCAAGAGCTTCACCAATACTAACTTCTATTTGCATGTCATTGTATTTTGTGTAAATATAATTAACTTTGAACAAACCAACAATTACATGAAGCCAATTTGCTTAAATCTTAGCGAATGTCCTGCTCTGGGTGATTTGATATGTTCTACGCCAACTATCAGAAAGCTCTCAGAATCTTACGAGCAGAAGATAACTGTGGTTAGTCCTATGCCAGAGTTGTTTAAAAATCTACCATACGTAGAGGCTAGTTACAAGTCTACATCAATTGATTGGGATTACTTCAATGAGCACTATCTAATGCACAACTCCTTTACCAATGTAGGTAAGAAGGATGAGAGAGGTGTGGAAATGAAGCACAACATGATGGACATACGTCAGTATCATGCTGTACATCTAGGGTTTATGTTGAACAGTAAGGAATTACATTGTGATTACATCCCCCTAGAAGAACCTAAGAATAGTATACACCAGAAGTATATACTCATACATCCTGTACAGACATGGCCTAATAGAACATGGGCTGCTGAGAAGTGGATGGAGTTAGTCAGGAGACTAAATGATGATGGTATATATGTAGTTAGCATAGGTAAAGACAGCTCAGAGACTGGGTTCTTCAACGTTGACAAACCTGTATTTAACTTTGACATTCCTTATGGAATGAATTTAATGAATCAGACATCTATATCAGAATGTTATCACCTTATAAATAATGCAATATGTTTTATAACTATGGACAGTGGATTACTACATCTCGCTGGCACTACAAATACTCCTATTATTCACTTGGGTTCAGCACTAGATCCTGAGTTTAGAATACCATATAGAGATGGTGAACATCGTTACATTGATGGACCATGCAAACTACAATGTTGTTCTCAGATGAAATATGGTGTAAAGGAATGGGGATCTGTACAAGGCGTACAACCATTGATAGGTTGTCTTGAGAAGAAAGAAAAGTTTGAATGTCATCCAGAAGTAAACCAAGTTTATGAAGAAGCTATTAATTATATCTCCACACTTTAGTACAGGAGGAGCACCACAAGTAACACTTAATAAAGTACAACTACTTAAAGACCACTTTGATATCATGGTGGTAGAATATGCATTCCTTGCATGGAACTTTGTTGTACAACGTAAACAAGTGGAGACTATACTTGGTAAAAAGTTCAGATCACTAGGAGAGAATAAGATGGAGCTCTTAGATATCATTGATGAGTTCAATCCAGATGTCATCTCTATGGAAGAGTTTCCTGAGATGTTTATGGATAACACTCTTACAAGTTTGATATATGAAGAAGGAAGACCTTACAAGATTGTAGAGACTACACACGACAGCTCATTCCCTCCTCATGAGAAGAGATGGATGCCTGACAAGTTTGTGTTTGTTAGTGCATACAATATGTTCAAGTACTCACATCTAAATGTACCAATGGAGGTAATTGAGTATCCTGTAGATATTACAGAGAGTAAGCTAGTTAGTAATCAAGATATCAAACGTGTGGTGATTGTGGGACTATGGACACAACGCAAGAACCAGGGATATGCTCTAGAGATAGCTAGATGTTTACAGGATTATAATATACACTTTCACTTCTTAGGTAACCAAGCTGATAACTTCAAAGAGTACTGGGAACCATTGATGAATGATGTTCCTGATAACTGTACAATACATGGTGAAGTAGACAATGTAGATCAGTGGATAAAGACCAGTGATGCATTCTTATTCCCATCTAAAGGTGATAGAGGTAACAAGGAGCTCAATCCTATTGCCATCAAGGAAGCGTTAGTGTACAAGAATGTACATAAGTTTATGTATAACCTGGATGTGTATTGTAATAAGTATAATGATTATGAAGACGTCACCTATCTAACTGGTGATGCAATTAAAGATGCAACTAACATGAAGAATATATTAGGTCTGGATGCAAAAGACAAAGAGTTAATTGTTATTGGTACATATCCTAACACTAAGATTAGAGAAGCACTAACTATTAAAAGTATCTCTCGTGCTAAAAGATTAGATAGACCAGTCATGTTAGTTAGTCATTATCCTGTATCAGAAATGACACAAAAGATGGTAGATCATTACATATATGATAAACATAATCCTCTTACACACCACAGTTACTACAATCGTTTCACTCGTAATACAGATGAGTATAGTCTAGAGATGAGAATAGAAGGTGACAGTAATCAGTCACTTGCTGTTCTCACTAACTTAGTTAACGCAGCTAAATCAGCTTTAAGTCTTGGATATACAAAAATGTTCTATGTAACATTTGACATAGCACTTGAAGATGAAGACTTTGATGAGATCAATAGTAGATTCCACCAACTAGATAATGAATGGCAAGCTGTACTAGCTACATTGAATACACCATTTGGTAAAGGTATACAGACCAATGGTATGTTCTTCAACACTAAGTTTGTCACTACACTTCTAGATGATGTACGTACACCAGAAGACTACAATACACTGTGTAAGAATATAGGATGTGAGAACTTCTTAGAAGATTATATGATGAAGAAGGTCCAGAAGACTAAAGGTATATGGGTAGAATATCCAGAGTGCGAAACCTTCTTAAAGCACAGTGGTCATGGTGAGTCTTCTAACAGCGAATATGTAGGTATTGTTAAGTATGAGAAGTTAAACATTAACTATTTCTACTTCTATTCATACAATGATTCTATTCCTAATTATACTATCTATCAATATGATAAGTATGGTAATCAATTACATACTGAAGAATTCTCAAGTCATGAAAAATACATAGCTTTAGGTGATGATATATATAAAGTGGATCTTGTAGAAAATGGAAATGGTGATGATTTTAAACAATTTTATGTAAAAAACATAATAGGAACTATAGATGTTAAAAGTATTAAAGTAGATAGACCTGTTATTAAATTAGTACACATTCAAACTACATTAGACGATGACAGAGAACAATTATCAAGAGCTTCGCTGGGGCAAGTTAAAGCTCAGGGATGGCAGTACATCCTCCACAAGAACATCCCTTATGCCAGCCTCCCACCCAAGCATAACTGTGTCAGACCTGAAGCAGTATCAATGGAGTTATTCAATGACGATGAAGTCAGAGAAAGAGGCACAGCTCTTACGCCAGCACACTATGGTTGCTATGAAGCCTTCAGGAATGCAATCCTAAGTGAATTCCACGATTGTGATTATCTAATTGTATGTGAAGGAGACTGCATCATAGAAGGAGATGTTGACAATTTCATACATAAAGTGGAGAAATGTGCATTAATGTTGGATGATTACAACATTAAGATCATGTCATTTGGTGACAAGGATACATTAGAACATGGTTGGCCACAGAGTCCAGTAGTTGAAGAAGTCAATGAAGATATGTATATTACTAATCATTTGATTGGTTTACAGTGTATTATGTTTCCTATCAGTGCAGCAAAGACACTTAAACAAATATTACGTACAGCTGACTGGGATGCTGCTGACATGTACTTCAATAACATCTTTGCTAATAGCAAGATGGGTATTGTAAACAAGCGTCTTACAACACAAGCAGATGGTTATTCATTGATTGATAAACAATATAAAGAATTCAGAAAATGAAAATAGTTCAAGTAGCAACAGGACTTATCAGCATACCACCCAATGGTTGGGGGGCTGTAGAACGTATCATCTGGGAGTATGCTAGTAACCTTCAGCTGATGGACATTGATGTAGAGATCAAGAACTGGGAAGATGTAAAGCATGAAGAGAATACAATACATCATGTACACATGGCTAACACTGCTCTTGATCTAAGAGATAGAAACATTCCATACATCTACTCACTACACGATCATCATGCTGAATGGTATGGTAAGGACAGTGGTGTGTACAAGAATAACCTAGCAGCTATTAAAGGATCTATCATATCTATCTGTCATAGCAATCACGTGGTTGATTACTTCACTGATACAGACAAGTTGTTCTATCTACCACATGGTGTTAACACTAGCTTCTTTAAACCTGATTCTTCTATAGAGCGTTCAGGTTTGTTAATGATATGTAACAATGGGTTAGCAGGAGATGCATCTATAGATCGTAAAGGATTTAGAGTGGCTATTGAAGCAGCCAGAGAATTCAATCTACCTATAACTATTGCTGGTCCAGAGAGTAATCATGCATTCTTTGAACACCATAAGGGTCTATTAGATTATGATAAGTTAACTCTTAAGTTAACAAATCCTACAGATAATGAAACCTTAAGGTTATATCAGGAGCATAAGATATTTATGGCTCCATCATTCTTAGAGTATGGACATCCTAACTTATCTCTATTAGAAGCAGCTAGTTGTTGCCTACCTATTGTAGGAACTTGTAATACAGATGTTCCAGGAATGTATAGGATTACAGAGATAACTACAGAAGCTGTAACTAAAGGATTGCAAACAGTAATAAATAGTTATTCTAGATATACAAGAGATCAATATGCAAGTAAACATACATTAGACTGGTACAATGTCTGTAAGCAGCTCAAGAAGTTCTATAACGCTGCTAGTATTGTAACAACTAAATGGACCAGTGATGATACAACCAATGCATACATAAACGCATACTATGGATTATAAACTACATGTGATTGATGGGTATTACTTTGAACTAGTAAATACCTACGATGATAAAGAATACCAGTGTGCTTTTGTTGAAGAGGTTGCTGGTAATAGAATAGAGCACTACAAGTCTAATCTAAAGAGTGGGTATTGGATGAAGTTTGATAGAAAGTATCTATCTAATATATTTGTTGAGGTCAGGACAATGAATGGTGTCTTGAAGAATAAGATAAGTGTAGTGTCACATCTTAAAGGTAATCGTGTACTTATTGCATTTGAAAGCTCATCCCTGGGTGATACAATTGCATGGATACCTTACTGCGAAGAGTTCAAGAAAACATATAACTGTGATGTGATTGTAAGTACATTCAAGAACTTCCTATTCAAAGATGCATATCCAGACATGGAGTTTGTTGAGCCAGGTACTACAGTAGATAACATTGTAGCATTGTTCAGACTAGGATGGTTCTGGGATAAGAATAGAGAGCCTGTCAATCCTGTAACTATACCATTACAGCAGACAGCATCTAATATCCTTAGAGTGAATGGTGCAGAGATGAGACCAAGGATCATTGATCTACCAGGAGTATTACTAGAAAATGATAAGTATGTATGTATCTCTACAAGAAGTACATCTGAGTGTAAACATTGGGACAAGTGGCCAGAGCTTATACAGAGATTGAAAGAGAAAGGATATAGAGTGATTGAACTATCTAAAGAAGCAGATGAGTATGGTGCAGAGAGATTAATAAATACATCATTAGAGAGTGTAATTAATCATCTTAATGGATGTGAATTCTATATAGGATTATCAAGTGGTATAAGCTGGTTAGCTTGGGGATTAGGAGTAGATGTTGTAATGATTGCTAACTTCACAAAAGCTAACCATGAGTTTGAATGCGTACGTGTAGAGAACAGGTCTGTATGCAATGGATGTTGGAATGATCCTAAGTTCAAGTTTAATAAAGGTGACTGGAACTGGTGTCCTGAAAATGAAGATACTCCTAGACAGTTTGAATGCCATAGGAGTATCTCAGTAGATGATGTTATAGATAAGTTACCTATTTGATTAGACCAAATGTAGATAGAGAATATCTACCTTGTGTATTGAATTTAGTATTTCCTTCTTTCATTTGAACATTAGAAACTACATGTATGTAGTGTGATGGGAAGATTACAAGTCTATTGTTCTTATAACCAACTTTTACATTTAGTTCTTCAAAGTTTAAATCACCACCATCAAATTGCTTTGGTTCTTTATTACACCAATAGACATAAGATAGCACTGATCTATCACGATGTCCTTTATAGAAGTCACTATCATCATAGTAGCTTAATAGAGTGACATCATAGTTTATGTTTTCAATATACTTAAACTCTGGAGAAACTGATATTAAACTCTTATTAATATCAGGTGAGAACATCTTGCGATTCAGTGTCAGGATATCAGAAAACTTTCTATCTCTATATACATCTTCTAAGAATACTCCATGATTTGATTTGAGTTGATTGTTATGTTCATCAACAGCACCACTTGTATCTTTAGGAGCAAGTAGTTTACTTGCACTTGTAAGAAAATTTAACTCACGCCAGATGCAAGACATTTCTTGTTCATCATAGAAGTCATCTATAACAACAACTGGAGAATCTGTTTCAACAAACTTCATTATCTAAAAGTAGAGCCCCCTACCCATAATACTAAGCTCTTCCTGACACCTTTAGTTACAGGAGTAACTCTATGTCTTATGTAACTAGGAAACACTGTAACAGAACCTTTCTTCTTAAGTATTGATATCTCCTCTTCACCACCTAATTGTAATTGTAATTCTCCTCCTTCATACTCGTCTGGATCAGATAACTGTACAACTATACTAATTTTTCTAGTTATACTATCACCACCACCCATATCTACATGCCATCCATAATGACCATTCTTATCAGCGTGATATTCTGTATATTGAATTGCGTCTTTAAAATGATTAATTTCAAAATCCCACATTGCTGTGTTAGCTTCAATTACACACGCCATTAGTTTTTCATAGATCCATTCTGTTTTATCTACTTCTGGTATCAACCATTTTATCATTGATTCTCTAATTTCAATATCAACAGTATTACTATTGTCATATGCATGTACTTGAGCTTGTTGAAATTCATACAAATCAGAAATTGATAAAACTCTATCAATATCAAAAGTATCAAATGCTTTAGGAAAGTAATAATAATTCATTAAGTCCAACTTTGGATTAGTTGGAAAGCATGGATAGAATTGTAACATTGGTTTGTAGTTATTTAAGTTTGCACCCAAAAACCAGTTTTCTCAACCCAAGATAAACTAGCTTCATTCCATACCCACATCAATTTAGGATTCTCATTTGGTGGTGGTATAGGAATTGGACTGTCCCAAGATAGTGTATTTTCATTAAATATCCAAGAAGGATAAGGTTTAGGAGCATGAAATATATCTTTTACAGGATCATATACCCAACCTATTGCTGGATAATTGCCTCTCAAAGGTACACCCCCGTTGTGATGTATATTGTTTCTAGTATTATAAGAACATTGAATCCAATTAGCTGGATCTCCTACAGCACCAGAATCAATAAACTCTTGTTCTGCTACAATAACTTGCTCTACTATATTGTCTATAACTTGTGCAAAATGTGCCATGTTTATTACGGAATATATCTAAATACTACAACTCCACTACCACCTCCACCATATAGAGTTCCACCTCCACCTCCAGTGTTTGCAGAACCTGAAATAGCAGGTACAACAACAGGATCACCACCATTCTGACGACCAGCACCTCTACCACCACCACCTGTTCCACCAGGTCCTCCAGGTCCACCATTTCCAGCTCCTCCTCCTCCTCCTCCACCTACAGCAGTTCCATATCCTAAATAAGTTCCACCATTTCCTCCAGCTCCACCATTCCACCATCCTTGTGAAGGATTAGCAAATCCAGGGCTACCAGCAGTTACTGTTCCTCCTCCACCAGCACCACCAACAATAGCATCATATTCTCCTGGTATTACTCTATTACCTCCAGGTTGTCCTTGACTACCTACTCCACCAGTTCCTCCATACGTACCACCAAATGCTCCTCCACCACATCCACCATTTCTTCCTTGATTACCATAACCACCATATCCTGCACCACCTCCACCACCAGTAGCAGTAACACTTAATATACCTGTTAATGTTGTTGGTGTACCATCATTACCATTTATATATGTTGGAGAAGAAGAACTATGTGCCGCACCTCCACCACCAATAGTTACTGTTACATTACCATTAGTCAATCCTGCTCCTGAAAAATTTTCAACAACCCCACCAGCACCGCCTGCTCCATTCTTAAAATCTTGATTGTAGAATCCTCCTCCACCTCCTGAGCCACCGCCAGCTACTACTAGATATCCCACAGCTTTAGAGTAGTTACCACTGATACTAAATGTACCTGATGATGTAAAGACATGATATTTGTAAGATCCTTGAGTGTATATACTATTACCACCAGTTGCTGACCAATAAGCATTTGAGTATCCATAAAATTCACTAATACTATCAGGCGTACTAAATCCAGCCATAGAACTTAATGTTCTTAAAGAACCAGAAGATGTACTCAACTCAGTTCTAATTTGGTTTATAGACAAAGGTCCAGAGCTAGGTAATGTCATGTTACTTGTTTAATAATTGGTTAACTAAAACTTTAAGTTCTTCAATTTCTTTTTGTTGATCTTTTACTGCCTCAATTAATAGACCAACTATATTTCCATAAGCTACGCTATGTATTCCATCTGTATCTATACTAACAACTTCAGGAAGTACTTCTTTTGTCTCTTGAGCAATTACACCAACATGTCTACGTTTATCTTCAGTGTCAGTTCTATTGTAATAAACACCGCGCAAATTTAAAACCTTATCTAGTGCATTGTCAATAGTTACAATATTTTCTTTTATTCTAGCATCAGAGTATGCAGTGACGTTACCAACAGTAGTAAGGCTTCCTCCTGTATCTAATGACATGTAATTAGTCCAAGTGGTATCAGTGTAGCCAGTGCCACCATACCATCTCATTACACCACTCGCATCTGTATGATATAACCATTTATAGTTAGCATTTGAATTTCTAAAACACAAAGAAGCATATGTACCTACAATTGATAATGCTTCTGGATATGTTCCTCCAGCACTCCAGTCTTGGTTTATAACTAAATCTCTCGATGCTATTGCAACAGTATTACTACCATTGTCTGTAATAGCACTATTACCAAGAGTTGTAGATGCTGTGTATCTAGGAATATAATTTGTTGTACCAGAGATTGTACCAGCACCTGAAGAACCAGACGATCCAGAAGTTCCACTAGATCCGCTAGTACCTGAAGCACCTGATGTTCCAGACGAGCCACTTACACCTGATGTTCCATTATTACCTGTTACACCTGACGTACCACTACTACCTGTTGCGCCACTTGTACCACTTGAACCAGACGTACCACTAGCTCCTGCAGTTCCACTGCTTCCTGAGCTAGCTGATGTACCAGATGACCCAGAGGTGCCAGAGCTTCCTGACGTACCTGAACTTCCTGTATCACCTGATGTACCTGAAGACCCTGACGATCCGCTAGAACCTGAGAAACCAGAAGAGCCTGACGAGCCAGATGTAGCAGAAGTACCTGATGAACCAGTGAAACCACTAGTTCCTGAACTGCCTGAGGATCCATCAGTTCCTGAAGATCCTGTTGCACCACTGCTTCCAGAAGTACCACTAGATCCATCTCCTCCTGACGCACCATCTAGATTGATGTCCCATGCACTATATGTTCCTGATCCTACAGTTCTTGTAGGTGCAGCAAAGGTCAGAACACCAGTACCAGCATCATAAGTTACAACCTCACACTCTTGAAAGTTTGATGTGTTGTATACAATAATAATTGACTGCGCTGGTGTGTAAGATAATCCTGTTCCTATAGTTAATGATCCTGCATTTCCTAATGTAAATGAGTTTGTAGATGTGGTCTTGTATCTATCACCTGTAAGTCCAGATGTTCCAGAGGATCCAGATGAACCAGAGATAGCACCTACAGATGTCAAGACAAATGAATAATATGAAGTACCTTCTGTATACCAAGTTACATTGTGTGATGTATTATCATTGTTACTAACATATATCTTAACAATCATTCTATCTGTAGGCAGAATAGTTGTTGTTGGTAATGTTAAGTCCACTGTAACTTCTACAGGTGTAGCAGCATCTACCCAACCAATTTCAGAGTTACCAGTAGAAAGTACAACACCATAACCTGTACCAGATGAGTTAGCAAGCTCAATTGTTATGTATGTCTGTATCTGATCATTAGAAGCTTGCTTCAGATAATGAGCATGGAAACGTTGAACACCTCCAGGAATAACTGAGAATCCTAACTCAGGAGTTAAGAACTGTTGAACTAATACATTCTGTTGACTATTAGTTAATGTCTTTGTAATAGTTTGTTGTGCAGCCCCAGAAGGAATAGTAGTTAATACTTTATATGGAGATACGTCTGAGTTCTGTGAGTTATTGAAGTAATAAATCAAACCTGCAGATATACCTGATACACCACTAGTTCCACTAGATCCTGACGACCCAGCAGTTCCAGAGCTACCAGAAGAAGCTGATGTGCCACTAGTACCTGAAGAACCTGTATCTCCACTTGTACCAGCAGAGCCAGAAGTTCCTGTTGAACCTGATGTTCCACTACTACCATTTTCTCCACTAGTTCCTGACGAACCATTAGAGCCTGATGTACCAGATGATCCATTTTCTCCTGAGCTTCCACTAGAACCTGAGGAGCCTGAAGATCCTGAACTACCACTTGTTCCACTAGTACCACCTAAACCACTTGTACCATTCTGTCCAGACGATCCACTAGTACCACTAGAACCATCATAGCCAGCAGTACCTGAGGAACCAGCAGTTCCACTTACACCACTGGACCCACTTGTGCCACTAGATCCACTCGTACCAGATGAACCATCTCCTCCTGTAAAACCTGAGGTTCCAGATGATCCATTTGTACCAGATGATCCATCTGTACCAGAAAAACCACTTGTTCCACTTGATCCATCTGAGCCTGCATAACCAGTTAAACCTGAAGAACCACTTGTACCTGATGATCCATCACCACCAGCTGCACCAGCTAAGTTAACTGTCCATGAATTATATGTACCATTACCAACAACAGTGTTAGGAGAAGCGAATGTTAACTCACCATTAGCTGAATCATAACTAATAATATCACAAAGTTGGTAGTTACCAATATCGTATAATATTAATACAGATTGCGCAGGAGTGTATGCTAGTCCTGTCTGTACAGTGAGGTTACCACCATCGCCTAATGTTAATGTATCTGTTGAGAATGTTCTATACAAATCACCACTCTCTCCACTAGTACCATTCATACCAGAAGTTCCTGAGCTTGCAGAAGATCCAGATGTACCACTTGAGCCAGATGTAGCTGAAGACCCAGATGTTCCTGAAGATCCAGAGGTACCACCTGTACCATTTCTTCCTGAAGTACCTGATGTTGCACTAGATCCTGATGTGCCTGATGAACCATTTCTACCATTAGAGCCACTAGTACCAGACGAGCCTGACGTACCTGATGAACCTGTACGACCAGAACTTGCGCTAGTTCCAGAGCTTCCACTTGTACCAGAGCTTGCAGAAGTACCAGAGGATCCACTAGTTCCTCCTGTTCCATAGAACTCTCCTAATGTACCATCTCCTTTTACATACTGATTGGCTGTACCACCTGTTGTTACAAATGCTTGTGCTTCAAGACTACCTTCAAATGTAAGTGTATATTCACCTTCAATTATTGTATCCTTGATCAATGATCCTCCAAGCTCTACTGGTTCACCAACAGCAGTTTGTACTATACCATTTTGAAATATGAATGTTGTACCAGACTGACCTAATGCAAGGTCAATCTTTTGTAATGCTGTCTGGACAGAATCATTAGTATTGATTCCTGAATATACCAACATTTGTCCCTCATAGAATACACATGAGGAGTTAAGTATAACAGGACATGGTTCAGTTGAACAAGGAAAGCTCATTATATAAATAGTCTAGTGGATAGTAAATTAATTAAAGATGGGAAACTATCTTCCCATCGTTGCCTCTTTCTGTATAGTGACATCAAAGTTTTCAGCAAATGCATCACTAAATATACCTGCATAGTTTACAGCAGCCTTAGATGCTGGGAAGAACTTCATCAAGTGCTTGATTGGTTGAGCCTTCTTTCTTGCTTTAGCTTTGTCTGTATCAGCATCAAAGTCTTCACCTGTAATCTCTTGGAAGAAGTGTTTAACAATTTTTCCAAAGTCTGTAACAACACCAATAGCTGGGAACATACCACCACTTAATAAGTTCTGTAGTTCCTTAGGATTGTAGAAGAAAGAAAGCTCATTTACAAACTTATCTGTTGTACGCAACATAAAGTTGTGTAAGTTCTTAGCTGACTTGTCTTTCTCATCCTCAGGTTCAAATCCTCCCATTGCTAGTGTAAGTGCAAACAATGACGCTAAGATTAGTAACTCTTGTAATTGCTTACGTGTGTTGTTTCTAATCATGTCAATGAAGTCTTCTCTGGTCATGTTTAACTCTTCTCCAGTATCTTTCTTATACTCAGCAGCAAACTCAGTATATAGTTGATCTACATATTCAATTCCATTTTTGTTCATAACCATTAGGTTAATAAAGTTATTTTGGAATTTAGAGATAGAGTCTACTAATACACGACCAAATAATCTAATACGACCTACGTCAAACTTCTCACCATGTGCTACACCATCCTCATCAATTGTTACAGAGAAGTCATCACTCACCTTTCTGAACTCAGAGAAACGTGTATCAGCTAGTTTAGGAATCCAGTTCTTGAATACCATCATAGATCTAGTCCAGATAGACATAGACATTCTATTGACATCACCATCTGACAAACCACCAGTTGCGTTTCTAGCTATACGTCTTGACAAGTTAGTAAGACGTTGTAACTCATCTCTATTAGATAGATCAAGACCTTCAATTTCTAACTTGTCATCTACAATCTTAGCAGTTGCAGCGATAGATTTTGTTTTCTTAAGCTGTTCAACCTCCTGCTTCATCTTCTTAGAATTCTGGAATGCTTCAGGACTATCGTAACGATCTTTGTATTGTTGTTTTACATATTCTCTGATGTTAACAATACGACCATCTACAATCATAGAGTTCTGTATCAATGTAGCAAAGATTGCCTTCTCTAACCATTGTTCAGGCTTTCTCATAAAGAACATCAAAGCATCACTTAAGTTACCACGTGTAAGTCTACTGATACCAGCTTTTTGAAGATCCTCATAAGCAGGATCATCTTTCATTGGCATAAACGTGTTTACTAATTCAATAAACAAGTCTTTGCTCTTAGGATCTTTACGATTGATTAACTTTACAAAGTCTTGACCAACCATCGCTGCTTCATTTCTAAATACTTCACGAGCATCAAAATAGTTACCAGACTGAGCTAACAACTGTACGTTACCACCAAACATGTTGACAGCACCAGAGGTTAATTCAAATCCTAATGTCTTTAACTGGAACCATCTGTTAGCAGCGTCAATAGTTTTCATTAATGATGTAGGCGTAGGATTTTCATTTGTCTTCCAGACATCCTTACCACCATTAAAAGGTTTAACCACTGCATTCACAGCCTTCTTAGCAAATCCTAAAACTTTGTCAACATGTAATGGTACGTCAGTGTCAGATAAGATATACTTCTGATCGTACAACAATACACGCATGAAATCATCAAACATTTTAACGTTTTGATCATTACCTTTCTCTACAATAGGATTACCTTTCTCATCAAGGATAACTTCACTCTTCTTATTAGTTCTAAGATGTTGATCTTTGAATTGCTCAACGCTCTTAATCAACTTGATTTGACCCTCAACATCAGTTAAGTATTTGTATTTATTCACCTGCTGTAAATAAAGGATCATGTTTTTGAATATGTCTTGACTAACCTCTGAGAAATCATTCACTCCATCCTCACCTCTGGTAAAGTCGTATGTGTAATACTTAGGGATAGAGTTCTCAAGCTCTCCAGTAACCTCATTGATTTGTCCCATTCCTACATCACCTGATCTCATCTTCAAAGAATCACCAACGTGTTTATTGAAGTTAGCAACTGCAGATAAAGGATTTGTAAATACAAACTCTTCTGCCATACTCTTTCTTAAGAATGGTAGGAAGGTAGACATTGTTGTATTCTCAATATATCCTGTCTCTGCAGCTTTCTTGTTTATCTTTTGAATAAATGCATACAAGTCTGTCAAGTCTTTATCATTCTCAATTTCCTTGTACTCTTTAGATAACCATTTGCTTTGAGGATGTCTCTTCAATACATAATTGTCATATCCATTAAAGTCAAGACGTGTGATATCAAACTTAGATTGCTCTGCAATGATTGCATCTTTCATATCAAAGTATTCATCTTCACTTATATCTTGTTCTGCTACTGGAATACTTGGATCATATCCATACTCATCTTGGATTCTCTTTACACGAGCTGCAAGTACTTCTGCAGCTTCTTTCATGTAAGCTTCCATATCAACGTTCTCTTTCAACCACTGCTTATCTCCACCTTCTATTGCACGAGCGTCTACTTCTTCATAGAATGCCTTATCATACTTACGTATCAACTTATTAACAAACTTACCTTTATTATCTTTTTGATAAATTTTGTTTACAAGATCCATTACGTTTCCACGTCTCATCAAGCGTTGACGTATCTCCATTAGTTCTTTAACTTGATCTAATGAATCTTGCGCCGCTTTACCTTGTGCTGAACGTGTCAGTTTATACAACAATTGTAATGAACGTAATGGTAACTCAGATACACCTCTAAATAGTGAACTTAATCCAGAAACAATCTTTTCAGGACTTAATAAGTTTGTTGTATTGTTTCTTTGACCAATATGTTTATCTGCAAATTCTTGATGAGCTTTTATTGTATTCTTTCTCAACAAGTAAAGATCTCTTGCAGAATCAGTCATCTCATCTACAACTCTTTTATATTCTGCAAGAATTAGTTTCTCTTCTTCTGTCTCAGCCTCTGCTTCCATATCTTTGGTATAGATCAAGTGACCTAAGTCAGCACCAATGTTCTGGAATAGTTCAGATGTTTTGATAAACGTAGACATCTGATCAGCAAAGTCAGATAAATTTTCATCAGTGTTATCAGATGATTTAGCTGGTCTATTTTTATAGATGGCTTCATAGTCATTTAAGATACGCTTACCATCTCTAATCATAGATGTCACTACATCAATTAATGGATACAAGTTATTAGTACCTTGAATGATACGTACAGCTGAACGTAATTTGTTTAACTTGTTATACTTGATCTCCTTCTCTTCTTCATCTGATGCACTTTCTTTACCAGTCTGAGCAATCAATGCTCTCATTCTTTTTAATAGATCATCTATTTCTTCATAGCCTGTACTTTCTTCATCGTCTGTAACAGGGATCAAATAAGGCTCAACAATTTCTGATGGATTTATAGACCCAATAGCAAGACCTTTTAACTCTGATGGTTTGCGTGTTGAGAACTGAATGTCCATGGCAATAGGTATTGCTTTCTTCTGCAATACTTCTGTAACACCATAGTCTTTCATCAACATTTCTTTGTAGCGATTCAACTGAATACCAAATGCACCTTGTTTGTACAAAGCAATATCTTGTTGGTCTTTAGCAATGAACATAAACTTCCAGTCAAAGATCATAGCCTTACCATCTGGTGTTATTACTAAAAAGTCAATTGTACCTGCTTCATCAATTGATTCATCATACAACATTACCTCAGAGAATACCAATGACTCCTCACCTGTCTCTTCATTTCTAGGTAAGGTATCAATCAATTGAACATAGTAGTCTTCTAACATTTGGTAGAAGCCCATGTTTGGAAGATTAATCTCATTAGCCTTTGGTTGTGGTAATGGAGTCTCACGTTTAGTTCCATCTGTATTAAAGTAGCGAGCATGAATACCTTCAAAGTCTAAGTGACCTTTAACACCAAACCTACGTTTGATTTCATTCATTTGCTTCTGCGCATCAGTGAATTCTTTATTAGGGAACTTCTTATCATACCAAGCTTTAACACGATCAGTTACACGATTAACAACACGTGACACAATACCATCTGGAGAAGTACGTTGATAGTAGTTTGTAGCCTCCTCATCATCTGATAACAATGGATCTGGCGTCTCTTCTTTATCTAGTATTTTCTCAATGCTGTCTCTAGTAGCCTGAATCTTATCTTGTATATCTTTCTGTGCAGAGCTAACTACTTGATAGAATGTACCTTGGCCTGTCATGTCACCCATCAATCCTACTTGGCCACCAATAATTTGATCAGCTGTTTCTTGGAATAATGATATATCATTCTTACGATACATACCCTTGAAGAAGTCAAGGATAGCTTGCCACATTCTCATTATAAGAGAAATGTTCTCTGGTTCTCTTAACTCAGGGTATTGATCAACGTTATCTAACTTGTTGACAATCAATTCAGCAATCAACTTATCAACTGCTTCCTTCTTAATCTTACGAATGTCAGGCTTGCCATTTGGCAATTGATAGTTAGGATTGTTCTTATATGCTTCAAGTACTTGATTGTATATCTTAAAGCGATCAATCTTAGAAATCAATTCAGTGATGAGCTTAGGATTGATTTGCTCAATGATTGCAGTAGCAATGTGTACTGTTTCCTCAGTGATAGATACGTTCTCTTTACCTTCTGCTAGCGCAATGATACCATGCGTAATATCAGCAAGACCATTAATACTTGTTACATCCAGACCAGTTCTCTTTGCATACTCTTGTAAATCTTCAAAAGAAATACCCATGTTCTTGGCTACTTCTTTCATCTTCTCAACAGCTCTATCAGAAGCAACTGACATTGGCATGTCATCTACCTGAAGTTGTGCTTGTCCTGCTTCTTGTGCAGGTTGTTCTCTTACTTCATCATCAAATGCATAGTCTTGAGAAGACTCATAGTTAATGTGTCTGTATCCTTGGTAGTAGAAGTTGAACTTGTCTTTTGATTTAGTATAAGGTAAGAAAGCTTTCCAGTCAGCAAAGTCTTTATCGCGTCCCATCTTCAACTTAGCAAGCATGATCTCTTTCCATAATTTGAAATAGTTATCATGTTCCTCTTGATTAGGAGTTAAACGTACAAAGAAATCAATTATATATCCAGTACCTTTAATATGATCACCTTTGCTATGTCTTACAGTTACTTTTTCTTTAATTTTGATTGGTTCTCTAGTAAAGAAATCTTTTCTATAATATGTTACTTCTTCTTCATGATATCCATCACTATTATAGAACTCACCATTAATTACACCTTGTACAGTTAATGAACCAAAGTCTTTTCTATGCTCTTGACCATAGAATGAATGAATGATCTGATAAGATGGGAACTTCTCTTTAAACTTCTTAAACCAACTATATCCAGGAACATCAAGACTTGCAGCTTTTCCAGCAATTTTCCAAGACTCTCTATCTTCTGATAATAGTTTGTTAGTTATTTTTGCATCTTCTTCAGTTGCATTAACTACTTCATTAGGAACAACCCAATCAATATCATGTAATGTTTCTGCTGCTGTACGATAAACTTCTCCAGCTCTACGCAAAGCTAAAGAACCTGTAAGAACAAGACCTACTTCTTTTTGACCATGCTCAACAATTGATTTAGCAAAAGGATCACTCTCAATAGTTTGATTGTAGAACTTTCTAATCTGGTCTTGACCTAGCTCATAATTAAAGTATAGATAGTTGTTGTTCAACACTTCATCAGCAATACTTAATCCTAAGTTATTTAGGTCATCAATTTTTTCTTTTCTAGTTCTACCTTTAATAAGGTTGAGTAAGTCTTTTAAAAAGATTCTAATATCATTTAGTATATTATCCCATAAAGAGTTGTCTTCATTAGTCCATCTTCTATCTAAACTCTTTTCAAATTCTTGAGGATTATAATAGTGTTGTAATAGTTTCTCTCTTAAGAAATCAACAATTACTCTATCTCTGATTGTGTTCTTCCATACTTCAGAATCTTCTATATAACCTTCTTTCTCTTTGACAATGTCTCTATGGTACTTAAAACGTTCTGAGTACTTCTCCCACTTATGTACTAAGTATCTAAGACTTGAAGTAATCTTATTGTTTTCTTTACCTAACATCTTGTATGCAAAGTATGCAACCTCAGGAAGGATTGATTCTCCTTCCTGATATGCAATTGATTTTGTAATAACATCAGCAGCAGTCACTGCGTCTAGACCAAGATCATCTTTTAATGACTTATACTCAGTAGCTGTAATGTTAAAGTCTTTTAAAAAACCTTGAGTTAGTGTATCCTCTAAAGAAGTGTTGTATGATTCAGGAACATTCCCATCATACTCATTCCATAGATAATACGCCATGTCTTCACCTTGTGCTGCTACCAGCTGTTTCCACGCGTCTAAACTTTTATTTGGACAAGTTGCCATATTATTTACAGATTTTTTCTAATACTTCTCTTACTTCTTTAGGAGTCAATCCAAATGACTTCATGAACTCTTTTGTTATTACAGACATGTCATATTCCTTTCCTCTAATTGATACTTTCTGAGATTCTAGAACAGGGGCATCTGTACCATTAACATCTATCTTTTTTGAATTTGCTAAAATATCTCTAACGTTTTTACCTAATGCTGCATGCTCATCAAATTTTTCCTTCACTGCATTTGGTAAATCTGATAGTTTAGATACTTCAACTTCTCCTATGCTCAATCCTGTAGTAAGTTCAATTACAGTTTTTGTATCACCAAGCATTGTCATCAGTTTAATATCTTCATATCCAGGAGCAACAACAGGTTTACCATATCTTTCATAAAGTACATCAACAGCTTCATTCTTACTTACTGGATGTTTTCCTACAGAATAATACTTAGTGTAACCTTTTGGTATTCTTTCTGGAACATATTGTTCACTAACAATATAGTCTATACCATTTATGTTTTCAATTTTAGCTCTAACTCCAGATGCTCTAACTTTATTAAGATCTGCGATTGTAGCTGGACTTGCATTAGCTGGAGTTACTTCTGGTGTAGACGTAACTGCAGAAGCTGTATTGAAGTTTGAAGTTACTGAAGTTCCTCCAATTAACCTAACAATTACTGAGTCAGATGTTTCTCCAGAACTAGCTTCTCTAATCACTCTACCATTTACAACTTTCTTAGCTTTGTATTCAACCTTTTCAAAACCATTGTCAATCTGAGATGGTCTTGGTGTTGTGTAGAATTCATTGGCTCTGTAGCTGTCTCCCCATGCATTTACCATAGAGTATACAAACTGATCATTACCATTAGCATCTTCAATGATTAAAGGTGTAGTTTCATTAACATAAACCTTTTGGAATAGTCCACGCTTAACATAACTAAAGTCACCTTGCTTTCTCATTGTTTCTTTATTCTTACCAAGAGGAATCTCTTGCCATGTATAGACAATAAAGTCAGACTTGGCTCCTCTTGCAAGAGCACTCACTCTATACAATTTAGAAACAGTTTTTCTATCCAATGCTCTTTGTAGGTCTGGATAGTCCTCAAAGTTAAATCCTGTATTTGCAACCAGCTTATTAGTTATGAAGTCCTTTCTAAACGTAGGAGTTCTATGAGGAACAACGTCATTGTTTGACCAGTTGTTTCTTTGGAATACTCCTAGTCTATGGAAGTCTGTTAGATTTACATTTGCTAATTGGTCTAGAGAAGATAGTGTATCATTATACTCTTCTACAAAATCCTCATAAGGAATCAATGATGTAAATGAAATAGGAGATCCAGAAATACCTGATTGTAAGATAGCTGTCTTGACCAAGTCTTTATATATTTTCTCTCTTCCTGTGCTTTGCAAATAGTCTTTCAATTCTAAGAAACCATATATGATTTGATTTTGATCATATACTTTGTTGTCTTTATTGATAAGCTTTATGTTGTTAGGATTTTTATTTCCTCTCTTGTCTGAGAAGATTGGAGATAAGATCTTAAGAACATGGTTGTAACGCATTGGGTGCTTTTTGTTCTCTTCAACTTCTTGAATGAACTTGCTCATCACTGTAGCTGTACCTGTAAGATCATTCAACAATAAACGCTGTATGTCTAGGTTCAACTTCTTATCAACCTGAACAGCCCAGTCAAATAAATCAGCAGCAGCCTTTTGTGATACCTTTAAGAAGTCATTCTCATTTAAAGAAACGTAAGGACGCAACACGTCTTGAAGCACTTGTCTAACTCCACCTTGGTCAGCCTTTAAGAACTTAGCAATCACATCTCTAGAAGAACCAATCTTGTTTCCTAAGAATCCAATAAATGAGTTCTTTAATAATCCATCTACGCCACTAATAACCTCATTGTCTTCTACACTACTGATGATTGTATTTCTAGCATCCAATAGTTGTTGTTCTTTTCTAAACACTAAGAAAGGATCATTGAATGTAGCTGTATCAAAGTTAGCAGCTTGCGTAACTTTAAACATCTGCTCAGCCATCTTAGCATACTTCAAGAACTCATTCAATAAGAACACTTGTTCACCAGCTTCATTTCCTGAGAAAGTTTTCTTAGTGATGTTCTCTTTAAGTTTAGCTTTGCTAGGAATAGCTGTACCATAAGATGTTGTACCATACTTCTCATACATTTGTTTCTGAACTTGTGTATTGAACAACCAAGTATATCCTGAGTTTTCTAATGTCTTTAGATACTCACGAATGATAGGTTGATTCATGAAGTAAGCAATTGTATCAATAGGTACACCAATCTTAGCCAAGAACATATATGTAGATGCTACGTTAGGAGTAGCACCAAGCTCCATGATCCATGGTCCCTTAGAGATATCCACATAACCATCAATGAACTGTCCTAATACATCAGAGATGTAATCTCTACCAGTAGCATCTTTAATCATTGACAATGTAGCATACTCTCTACCATTGATGGTGATAGTATTGTACAATGGGCTACCATCTTCATTAGTAAATCTAATAGATGGATCATTATTCATCCAGAACTGATCATCAGCACTAAGGTTATTGAAACGATCTGTATCAATAAAGATAGGTTGACGTTGATTCAATGAGTGGTTAGTTTGGTTAACAGCAGCAATACCAATAGCATATTTACCTGTAACAAACGCACCTCTCAATCTATTCATAAACATTCTGTTTAGAATGTTTCCTGGATTTGTATAGTCAAATGATTTTAATCCACGTAACTCTGTAATCTCTTTTGCTAGATCTTTTAATTGATCTGCTGAGTTAGGTTTAACCAACTGATCAAAGTTGTCTGGATGAGATACTAAGTTCTGAGAAGACTTGATGTATTCATTCTGTAAAGACTTCTTATACATTCTGTCCACATATCTCTCCTTGAGTTCTGTATTAAATAACTGATCAATTAATTTATCTTTCTCAACACCTAGTCTTGAGATTTGATCTTTAACATACTCACTAGGATTTACATCTTCTTCTGCTGCTTGATTTATAATCTCTTGTAACAACTGACGATGTGATGTATAGAACTTATAATCTTGTTCAGTAAGATTAGCTTTCAATACACTAACTGAAACTCCTTTTCCTATTTGTTCAATTTGAGTAAAGATATCAACAAGTTTATCTCTAAAAAATTCATAGTCTTCAATCTTATTAATTCTTTCATTGAACTGATCTTCATACATTCCTCTGAACTCTCTTCTAGCAGCTTCACCATATCCATAGAATGGAATAACACGTAAGTCTTTTCCATCGCTATAGACATTCTTCAAATACATATTCAACTTGTCAATGTCAAAGTCAGATCCTACTTTGTTAACAAGTGCAGAAGGAACAACTACGTTGTCACCATACTCATATGGCAAGAACTGCTTGATAACAAATGCATCAATAGAGTTCTGCTTTTGAGTTGGGATACGGAACGCTAATCCTGATAAGATCTCTTGTCCCTCTTTAGTTGTATTCAAGTATTCTAATAACTCTTCATCAGTCTTACCTAATGTATCAGCAAACCATCTACCCACCATAATCTCACACACACGCTTACCATTCTTCTCATAGAAGTTCAAGATATCAGACTGGTATGCACCATTTGGAAGCTCCTTACCTCTAACAGTCTCTAAGAATGTAGAAGGAATCTGTACCTTCATACCTCCAGACATTTTAGGAGAGATCACATTTCTATCTGCAATAGAGTATAGAATGTTTCTAATTTGTTGATAAGCAGGGGTAGCCTCAAGTACAACGTGACCATTTAAGAAATTGTCAAGAGCCTTGCTCATGTTAACATTTACTTCACGCTTCATTAATTCTTCACGCAAAGTAGTAGCAACTTTAGATTTATCAACAATCTTGATCTCCCCATTCTTCTCACTGATACCAAACTTCTTTAATAAGGTTTGATATCCTTCCTCTGTAATCTCCTGTAACAACGTCTGGTTGTTTGAGATTTCTTTGTACAATGGAGAAGCAGTCTTCTTCTGAGTTTCAGTTAATGAGTTCCATGCAGTATACTTCTCAGTAAATGATAACTCTTTCTTGTTCTTTCCAACAGGCTTGTAGTCAATAGGTACACCAGCTTGTAAGAAGTCCATAGTGATCAACTTGGTTACTTGAGAACCACGTGTGATTTGCTCATCCTCTTTAGAAGGAACATCAGTTTGAATACTGACAATTGATACAGGAACTTTGAATACACCTTTGTACTTGTCTGTATTGAATTGACCATTCTTGTATGGATCATTTAGATCTTTCTTCAATGCTCCTACTTTTCTAGAGCTCTTGAATACTACGTAGTCAATCTTCTCAACTTGCATCTTGTTGTATAACTTCAACGCATTGCTTTCAGTATTTGGAGATAGTTCATGTAAGATGCGATATGACAATGGTGTTAATGCAAACTTGTCTAGAACAACATCATTGTACGTCTTACCAGCAATCTTGTTACCAGCAACAATAGGCTTGATAGTAGTGTACGCACTTCTTACTTGAGGATTTCCTTTTGCTAAAGCATCAGCTTCTTTTTCAGTTAATTTTTTATTTTTTAACTTTTTCTCAAATGCAATATCGTATTGATATTGATTCTCTTCATACTCATTCCAGTTATCTGAAAGAATACGCATTCTACGATATGCAGGGAATGAGATTAATCCACCACCATCTGTTTCCTTGTATGGTTTTACATAACCAGGAAGCTCTTCACGTGAGCTCATTACATCAGATAGAGTGGTAGTTGTAAAGCTATCGCTAGTTAAGTTACTATATCCAATATCACCTGGCTCAAGACCCTCATCATAAACCTTACTCATCGCAGTAGTTAACTCATTGCTACCATGTAACAATGGTTGACGTGGAGAGTTAAAATTCTTGATACGCTTCAACTCATCCTCATACTGATAAGGATCTGAATATAACAACTTGTGCAACTCTATATTGTTGATGATATAGTTTGCAGTTAATACTTGTAGCTTACGATTGATTGCTAAGGTAGTTGCTTTACCACCTTCAAGACTTAAGAACTTACTTTCAAATACGTCTTTCTCATTCTCTACAGCTTCAAACACATTGTAATCATTCAATGTCTTGAGCAACATATTAGCTTGGTTGCTAATAAAGTATTGTACGTATGAGTTGATATCATCTTTGTTCTCCTCATAAATCTGTTCAGCAGTCTTAAGAACCTTCTTACCATCCTTCACTACAAATTGATTCTTGATCAACATTGTGTGGAATGCATTAGGATCCTTGGCATTGTTGTTTCTAAAGATAGCTTTAAAGAAGCGTAAGTCTTTATTAGATCTTCCAGTAACTTCATCAATCTTACGACCTTCTCTAGACAAGTTCATTTCAGAAATAAAATATCCTTTGAAGATTTCAAATACTTGATCGTATCCATATTGAAGACTCTTGATAGCATTACCCATCTTTATCATCCATTCCATAGAGGCATCACCAGGAACAAGGTTCATGTAGTAACCTTCCATGTTCATGTTCAACTCTTGGATCAAACGATCTCTATTACTTAAGCTAGATGATTCAATCTGCTTACCCTTAACCTTATCAACAATACCATCTGCATAAGCAGTCTTCATCAAATCTTGAGTACCTGGAATACGCTTACCAGTCTCAGGATCAAACATCCTATCCATCATTACTGAGTACTGAGAATAGCTATCTGTTAATAAGTATGCATACTTAGTTCCTTTTAACTGGTTCTTATTAGTAAGCTTAGATAAGAAGTCATACAAGTCACTAGCTGGGTTAGTACCAATGAACGTTTGTACACGTTCTCCACTAACATTAAAGTACGTGCTGCTAAATTCTGGATTCTCAATCTTAGCTTGTATCTGTCCTAATTGTAATAGACGCTTTTTAATATCAAGGACACGACCATTGATTGTAACTAATCGCTTAGCACTAGAAATACTATCAATGATACCTGCTGTAGCAGCTGTGAACTTCTTCTGATCTGACTCAGGTAAACGCTGTACTGCTTTTGGATCAATAACAATACCTAACGTCTTTAAGAACGCAGCCATTGTATTGATATTTTCCTTATACTTATCTAATGACTTTGGTGCAACATTACCATACCATGAATTGTCTTCATCGTTGAATTCAAAGTAGTCATTCTTTTGTTTAACTACTTCTTTAATGTTGTTCTCAAATCTATCTCTAACTTGGTTAGCAGCAGATGTAAAGTTAGATTCACCTACTACAATGTCTCCATTCTCTAAGATGTATGTGTTTAACACATCTGGATTTTGTTTCTTAAAGCTTTTCCAGAATGAGTTAATCAATTGTACCTGACTCTGCTTAGTAATATTACTATAGTCTACAGACTCAGAGATAATAGATGTATTTAACAAACGCTTGTATACACGAGCGTAGTTAATGTCTGCAATTGCTAATTGGCGAATACTATCTAAGAACTCATTGATATTACGAGCACTATGTGTGATGTTCATGATAGTCATGTATGCCTGACTTGCTGGTAACAACACTACACCATTGATAGTTTTAGAACGTACATAGCTAGTAGTTCCAGTCTTATACATTGGTAATGTAGCCAACAACAACTTAACAGCTGCACTAGCATTCTTAAAGTTATCTATTTTGTAAGATTCAACATAGTCAGACTTACCAACTTTGTATGGGTCATTAGCAATACGTGTAGACTCTTCATCTTGTACAATACCAAATGTTCTAATCTTATCTTCATATTGCTTAACTATCTCATTCCAAGTCTTCTCATCACGTACCTCTCTCCATCTTTGGATAGCGTTAGCAATAACACCCTTCACTGCTTTCTTCTCACGTCTTCCTTCATCTACAGACTTCTTAGCAGCTACAGCAATTGCTAAGATGCTCTTTTGAACATCTCTATGTAATTGAGGTATTAACTCTGCTTTAGATAAGCTCAATCCATTAGTTAATCCTTTCTCACTATTGATCAATCTATCTAATGTAGTGAAAGTCATCTGCTGAATCATATCATGTTGCTCCTGACCTGTAAATGTCATTAAGCGATATGATGCATCATCAGCTTGAGGATCTAAGTTCTCAATGTCAATGATTCCTGAGTTACTATAGAACGATGCAACTGGTGCAGTTGACTCATAGTTACTGTAGTATCCAGACCCCATTCTTTCAAACAATGTCTTGAGATTGATCTCAGCATTCTTACCAACAAAGAACTCTTTAATAAAGTTAGCAAGGTCAGATAATAGTTTACCAAAGAATGACTGCTTCTCTCCAGAATCATATAGCTTACCTTCTTGGAAGTAATCTCTAGACTCTTCAGACATTAACTCTTCTAATTGTTTAAGAGTAGCTGCCTGATAACTGATTGACTTTCCTGAAGCTCTATCTACAAACGTTCCTTTTCTACCTCTCAATTCTTTAATGATAGATGCACGTTCTTCTTTAGTGGTAAACATTTGCCACACTGCGTGGAAGATCTCATGATACACTGTACCAACCTCAGCATTCTTATACAAGTAGATCATTCCATTCTTGTAAAGACCAAACGCTCTACGTCCAGATGCTGTCTGCAACATTCTAGATACACGTGCAACTGGTATCTTAGGGAAGTTAGCTTTGATAAATTCTTCAAGCTTCTTCCAATCTTCAGGCTGATAGTTATCAATTAACTCATCAAGAGCTACACGAGCATCAGAAATATCATCATCACTTAATTCATCTGCTAGATCATCTAAGTCATCTTTCTCTGAATTATCTGGTTGATTCTGAATTTGTGAAACTTCTGCTGCTAGTTCATCAGGATTAACATCTGCTTCAAAGCTATCTTGAAACTCCTCTTCATATACCTCATCAATTACGTTCTCTGTTTCTGTTTCTGTTTCTGCTGGTGCTGCCATTTGCAAAAAGATATCACGAGCAATAGCATCACGCATACCTTTCTCTGCATCAAGTTGTGTAGCATTAGGATTAGATGCTCGCATCTTCTCTAATACTTTATTGATAACTTCTTTGTTCTGTGCAGGAATTTTACCATTCTCTGTAGCAAAGTCAATACCAACACTGTTACCAGTCTTTAATATTGCACCACTTGCTAAAAACTTAATAGGTCCAAAAGGACTATTGTAATCATTTACCTTTTTGTTCTCAAGGTCTGGAACTCCTACTAATCCAAGTGCAGGTTCAGAAGATGTGCTAGGCTTAGGTTTATTAGTACCAGGCATCACTTTCTTTGTTTTAGCAGTGCTAGCCTTAGCAGCTTTAGCAGCTTCAGTAGCTGCAGTTTGTACTGCTCTCTCATAACGACTTACGTCAGCATCAAATGTAAAGTAGATACGTTCTCTATTTACAGGCTGACTTGTTGTTATTGGACGTGCAAATGTTGTAAGAGGAATGTCTTCATTGTTTCTTCCTTCTGATGACAACAAGTATGTCTGATAGTTCTTCCAAGTTTTGGTTTTCAAACTACCATCAGGATTGATTGCAGTGATCTCTACATATGGATCATTCCAGTTGTATCCACTTTCATTAGATTCATTTACACGACTTGCTTTAACATTATGATAACAGTTCTGTAACTCTTGAATGATTTCAGTCTTCTTAGCTGCTAATGATTTAGGAGTGAATGGAAAACTTTTACCTCTATTAGAAACAAATAACTGTAAGCTTTTAAATGCACCATTCATTGCTACAGATTCAAAGAACACACTGTTACGTCCATTCTGTTCTTTTCTCTGATCATTTACATCTACTGGAGTTCCCCAGTATACAACTGTGCTTAACCAATCAGTTAATGCTTTTCCTTCTTCACTACCAACTTGTCTATTCTGAGCTAACTCAGCAAGTCTAGCTAATGCATCATAGATTAACTCTGCTTTCTGTTTAGAGATCTGTGAGTTCTGTAATGGTACAGCACCTGATGGATGTAATAAGAACACACGTCCAGATGCATTTGTAAATGTACTTAACCCATGAGATAATGTTGTCTCTGATGTAGGAACTGTCAAGAGAGGTTCACTACCTAATTGTTTGTTTGATACAAACCCTGCTGAGTCTACAGAAGTAGTAGAACCATCTTCTGATTCTTGAACACTACCCATAGATGGTTTAACACTATATGGACGTAGTTTATCATCAGCCAATACTTCTTCTCTAAACTTACCATACTCTTGTGCAATAGCTTCTCTTGTAGCAGCAGGAGTGCTGTTTCTAAACATGCTATCACCCTTAAATTCTTCACTCCACTTAAGACTTTCTAAAGGCAATACTTGGAATGTTGCATTAGCAAATGATAACCCTTGTGTAATAGGTTTACCATTCTTATCAACAGGTGTAAATGTTTTACCATTAACTTCACCAAACAACATTACAATTGTTGTTGCAGTGTTTACATCTTCTCTACCTTGTGCAAGGTGCTTCATTAATCCTGGAAGACCTGCAGCAGCTTCTGTTTTCTGAGTGACAAGTACAGCACGTATCTTCTTCTTGTTTGGTAGCTTATCAAAGTTATTACCAAACTCATTTACATTCTCATATCCAGGAAGGTTAGGAGAAGCTACACCAGCTCTTGGAATTATGTAGTCAGCTTTCTTAGCATCTGGTTCATAACCCTCCGCACTATCAGATGAAGTCTCAGGACCATCATCTTCTGTACTTAACAACTCAGTGATTTCTTCTTGAGCATTCTCAAGTTTAGTCATCTCTGTTTCAATCTCTTGCTGTTGCTTATAGTATTCCTCTGAGATTGCTTTGAACTCTTCTTCAATCTCATCTGCTAATTCTTTATTGTCTAGACTATTTACATAATCTAACTTGTTTTCTTCAGGAGCATCCTTTGAGATTTCTTCATACTTAGACTTAGCCAACACCTTATCAACAGCAGCATCCATCAAGTCTGCTAATTCATCATCAGTGTTGTCTTCATCTGTTAGTTCAAACTCTTTGAATTGCTCAGGAGTTAAGAATGTGGTTTCACCATTTGGCAACTTAACTTCATACTCACCACCAAGAGTTGTAGAAACTACACTAAGCTTTGGAGATACACTCAATGAATTACCATCACGTCTGTATGGCTGATTGATTGAATACTTTTTTCCAATCTCTAACTCTTTAGTAACAACTTTCTTTTTCTTACGTTTCTTTCCAGTCTCCTCAATCTGTTCAACAACAGGAGTTGATTGTTCTACTAAGTCAATAGTAGTTGGCAAGTAATCATCATAGCTCTCAGGAGTATTCTTAATTTTGTCATACTCTTCAATGAACTGCTTTCTTCTAAATGCCATCTCCATTACATCACTTAAGTTCTCCTTAAGTTGATCTTTAGTATCTGAGATTACATCTAGTTTACTAATAGCATCTAACGCCTCTTGTGTTGCCTCTTTGTTTGGTTTTTTGTCTGTAATGATAGACTCTAATATCTGACTAGTATTGATTCCTGCATTAAGCAATGATGCATTAAGAGAAGGAATACGTTGGTCATAGTTATTAATCTTTGCAGCTGCATAGATTAGTTTATCACGTACAGCTTCAGAGTACTTAGCTGTACCATCTTCATTAGTGATATCACCATAACGATCATTCACTGCATCATATAGATTAGCAACGCTCTTAGTTACAGCTTTTAATCCTTCAATACGTTCAATAAATTGTTCTTTTGTTTGTGTTGGTACAGCAACTCCTGCATTTATTAATTCTTGATATCCTGCTTCAGTTGCTGCTTGTGCTCCATAATACTTAAGTTCTTGATATACAGAATCTTCTTTGCCATACTTCACGCGTGGCATTACATAAGATAAAAGAAAATCATGTTCTGAATCTTTCTCTTGAACAACATCATTGTCCATGATAGCGTTCTGTCTTGCACGTTGTGAGCCAGCTCCAATTGCTAAATACTTAACTTGATCTTTTAATTCAGTTTCAATATTTGATTGATTCAATGATGCAATAGCAAATTCTGTATTGACTGCTCTTTGTCCACCTTCACCAAAGAATCCACGTTCCTTAATCTCACCACGTGCTTGTTGCATACCACCAGACAATCCACCAATCAAGATACTTTCCATACCTTCTTTTGATGACAATGTCTTATCAACACCTTCTCCAAAAATGCTATCCCAAACACCAGAGTACATGCTAGATAACATCTCATCCGCATCTTGTTTGTTTCTATAAGCTTTATTAAAGAAAGAACTTACACCAAAGTCAATTGCACTTTGTGCACCTTCTTCAAATGCTTCAATAGGAGAGAATGCTAATCCAAGAGCGTTACGTGTACGTGCTGCATATTTACCAACAGTGCCTGGCTTCCAAAGAGTCCAAGCTTTACCTGGACCTTCTTGTTCAATCTCATTGATTAACGCTTTCTCAAAGCGACGTGATGAACTTAATATCTTAGGAATAGTAAGATAGTTGGTTGCTGATAATAACAATGCGTTAGATCCTAATACAAAGCTACCAACCTTGTCAGTATAGTCATCAATCTCTTCCATCTCTGAAGGAGTTGGTTGTCTACCATACTTTAAAGTGAAGTCATTAAGTGCCTGACTTCTAAACTTATTCATCTGCTCAAGACTTTGAATAGATGCTTCTCCCAAAGAACCCATTGCAGAAACAGTAATACGTTGACCATTTTTTACTATACCTTGAACAATAGGATTGATTGCATACTTCTGAGCCATTGAAGTTAATGCTCCATCAAATGCAGTGTACTTCTCTACATTAGGAACAGCCTTCATTGCATTTTCAACTAATGCAGCAGTCTCTGCACCACGACCAGCCATTACTAATCCACTGATCTTTCCAATAGCACCTAATACTTTTCCCCAACCAAAACCAGCTGCAATAGCACCTGCTGAGAAACCTAGGTTTTTAAGAAGCTTGTTAGACCAGAAGTTAGCAGTTAATAAGTTGTCTGGAGAAAACCATTTAGCATCGCGTTCTTGACTACTCTCATAGTTAGGAAGGATGTCCTCTAAATCTTTATTTAGATCATCAACATATCTGTTGGTGCTATTATCTGCAATGTCAGAAAGTCTATGAGTAACTGCTGCTTTAGCAACACCATGTATTAATCCAAGTGTACCACCTACAAATGAACTAGTAAATGTACCACCTGCTTTAAGAATACCATTTATCCATTGCTCTCCACCAGACTGTTGTTGAGCATACATTTCTTCTGGATCAGTACCAGGTCTAGTACTAGGATATCTAGATCCTGTATAAAAAGATGAAATAGGAATAGCTTGAGTTGGAGCAACCTTAACAGGAATCCTTTCAAACATTTCATTGAATGACATAGGTGCTCCTGCAACTTTACCACCATCTCCAAGAGTTGGTAATTCTAAAGGTGCTACTCGTGGTGCTTGAATCTCACCATCTAGATTAACTATTTTGTCTGGCATATTATTCATTTGATAATGAGTCAATCATTGGACCTGTTAATGATTGTACTTTTTTTACTGTTGCTTCTAAGTTTGGATTACCTACAGTAGTTCTTGAGATAATTCCTTTAGGTGTTTTAATATACAATTGACCATACCATCTTCCACTTTGTTGGAAGAAGTTTGCTTTAACATCATGTGGATAAGCTCGCAATGCAGGCATATCATTTTTACTAAACCATGTATTACCAGTATAATAATTCTGTACATCCTTAACATTTAGTGGTGTAGTTTTTCCACCATATGCACCAGCCATATCTCTAACAGCTTTTGTTTGAGGTGATTCATATAACGCATCAACATTAACTCCTCTTTGAAGTGCCTCATCTCTTGTCAAGACAATAGCACCCATACGTCCCTCTTCTGCATTTCCTGCTACAATCTCAACTTGAGGATTACCAGTTTCTGCATTGATTACACGCATTTGTAAACTACCTCCTTCTTCAAGAAACTTAGGATTTGCAACAGCTTTACCAAAACCTTTTACATCATCTCTTGTTGCTAAGTTTTGTCCATACTCTACTGAAGTTGCAGCGATCTCACTAAGATTACGTACTGTACTTCTATCTGTTTCTACATCTCCTGTTATTATAGTCATCTCAAGATTAGGTTGAACAGCATAGCGTTGTTTGATAGCTTTTGCTTTTTCTGATTTTGCTTTTTCAAACAATTCACTATCTAAATTTCCAGTAAGTTTTAGTATAGGAGACCAGTCAAGACTAGCATAATCTTGTGCACCAAATAACTCTTTAGCACCAGCCCACAAACCTTGTACACCTCTAATAGCTCCTGTAGCAAGTGCTCCATGAGCAGTTGCTAAATGTCCTGATTGTCTTTCTGCTTGATCTAATAAAAATCCTAAACCTGCTGCAGACAAACGTCTTCCTGCTTGTATTCCTGCTTGTTCACGAGCACCATAATTAATACCAATTCCAGACATATTTCCTGCCATATATAATGCAAGATCATATTGCTGAGAAGGAGTTAATGTAAATTTCTTTCCTTGATATTCTCCTGTAAGTGGTTTAATATTTTTTAAAGATGCAGCCTTTGCTACTTCTGTACCTGCGTTTGCTTCTATTTGTTTATTGATACTTTGATTTAACGCACTCATAGCAGACCAACCTTTTTGAGCTTGTGAGTACATACTAACAGCATCAACAAAATCTGAGTTTGCATCTCTTTGTTGCTTTGTCATCTTTCCATAAGCGGACATTGATTGAAGTGCAAGTCTAGCTCTAACTTGTTCAGTTGACTCACCTGCTCTTCTTTTTACTCTATCAACCAGTATGTTTATTAATTCAGCTTCTGAAAGACCTGGATTAGAATTTCTTAATTTTTCTAAAAGTTGATCATTACCTGGAATACCTTTTAGTACACCATTATAAATCAATGATGATTGTGCATTTCTAAAATTTGATCCTGCTGCTTCATAACCAGAGTCAAAAGAATTGATATACGTATCCTCATCTGCAGGTTGTTGTCCTTGTCTTGGTGGTGCAAACAATCCTCCTCCACCCCCACCAGGGCCACCAAATCCTCCATCTGGTCCTTCAGTAAAAGAATCTAATATACCATCACCATCATTATCTACTAACGTAAATGTTCCAGCATTCTTTCCTCTCATGCTTGCTGCAAGTAAAGATGCATTGACAGTGTTCTTATTTAATTTTTCTTTTAAAGCTCTGTCTTGAGCATCCTTATACATATCATAAGCAAGCTTGTTCTTGTCTGCTTGAACTTTGTTTGCTTCTTGAGTTAACTTAAATTGGAAATTAGCAGCAGGATTATCAGATATAGTAGTTTTAGTTTTCATTGCACCATATCGCGTTGTTGCGTTTGATACAAATGCATCTGTAAACATCTTGGCTTTTGCACCATCAGGATTTTCCAAAGCCATCTTAGCCATATCATCATACGACTTAGTTGTATTTTCAATCTTTTCTCTCTGAGCTGATATCAACTCATCTATATTCTTACCTTGAATCTGTGTTGTTCCAGACGTTTTATATAAAAGTAATCCTAATAAGTCCTCATACTCATTATCTATTATCTCTTCTTTTGTATCTATAACAGTTTTATTTAATTGCTCAGCAGTATATCCTCTATACGTAGCACGACCATCAATAGACAATTGTTTTCTTACACGACCATCAGATAGGATTTGACTCATTGTACTCTTTACAACTTCAGGCATATTACCTTCATATTCTACAGTAGTCATGTAATCAGAGTATTCATAAACAGGTTTACCAACTGGATTACCTTTTTCATCTGTTCTCTGTACTAACTTTGGATTACCATTAGAATCTGTTTTAAAGATTTGGTTGAATGTATAGCCTCCTGGTTTGATAGCATCAAATTGTTCTTTTACAAACTTGTTGTAATCAAAGAATGTACTATACTCTCCATTAAAAGAACTATCTAGTTTACCATCATTAAGATATGAATTAACTTCATCATTAAAGACGATCTCATTGTTAGGGTTGTATGCTCCACTCTTTTTATCAGCTTCAATTTGTTGCATGCCCTTTCTGATTCTAGCAGTAGAGTATACACCACGCTGAATGATAGGGTCTCGAGCCAATTGAGAAGCCATGCCTCCTACAGAGTTTACTAGCTGATTGTCTGAAAAGTCAGCAGCAGCAAACTTCTTAAGGTTGCTTCCTAATTCATTAAGCTTAGATTGGAGATATTTCTTTTGAGGATCTTTGATGATATCCATCCCAGCTATATTATCTATATAGCTTTGGATTTTTTGTACGCCCTCGTCATACTTCTGTTGCTTGTACATACCAACCTGCGCCATAGCTTCTATGGGAAGTTCCTGTATATAAGGATTAAAGGTCGATATTGCGTCAGTGAATGAAGCCATAAGTCAGTATAATTAACAAATATAATTTAAAATATTATCCATACAAAGATTTCTAATAAAACTTGGTAATCTTGTATAACCAAGTTGATTATAGATCTTTGAATGCTTTAACGATTCCACCTTGCGCAACAGTCTTTGTTGGTTGCTGTGCAGCTAGTTTTTCTTTTGCAGCTTTAATCTGTGCCTCTTGTACTTCTAGTTTTGTTAAGCCAAGGTCATTAACATCAGAGATACCTGTTCCAACAGTAGGAGTATTGAATCCTGCAATGTTTGTATTGATAGCTTGACCCCCTGGAGCAAATCTAAAGTTGTACATGTTCTCCATGATTCCAAGAGTTTGATTTGCCAATTTGCTTTGAACAATCTTTTCATTAATTGAGTTGAGTGCAGCAATTGCTTGTTCTTTAGTTTTAGACTTAGCTTGTTGTTGTCTTACATACTGCTGATCTAAAATACCAAGATTAACTTTCTGTGCCTCATTTAATGCTTGACGATTTGCTTCATACGCACGAGCTTGCTCTGCTTGATTCATTCTGAACTGTTCACCTAATACTTTACTCTTAGCGTTATATGCACCTGCAGCAATTTGTGCAGCAGCAGCAGGATCATAACCAGCCATTCTTTCAGCAGCACGTGATTGAGATGTAATTGCATTAATCTGATCTTGCAAGCTAATTGATACAGGTTGAGTTAAATAAGGATTATATAACTGAGCTTGAACAGGTTCTTGCTCATTGTTAGATAATGCATACATTTCTCCAGCAAGTTGACGTGGATCAATATCTCTTTGATTGCTAGGACGTAAGTATGGAAGAGCACTTCTAATTCCAGACATCAAAGATTTCTCCCACCACTTAGGTTGATCAACAGGAGTTACAGCTTCAAGACCTCCACTTTTAGAAGTTCCACCAGTAGTTCCACCAACAGGAACTATGCTTCCTCCACCAAAGTCTGGATGACTAGTAACTGAAGGATAGTTAGTATATGGAATTGAAGAAGAAGTAGCAGCAGGTGTTTGCAATGGACCACCTGTAGACGTAGCAGCAGATGATGCTGGAGCAGTTACAGACTGATTCTCTTTACCATTAGGTTTATTTGGTGTATTACCATCCTGAACTACAACATTACTATTATTCTTTTGTTTAGAAGGATTAGCTCTTACAGCCCCTAAGTTTTTAGACTTAGTGCTTAAATCAACAACAGTTCTTTTCTCTACCAAATCTTCTGATGGTTTCCAATCAAAAGTAGGTAACTCCCATGGCATTCTTGGGTTATATCCAGGATCATAATCTTTTCCTAACAAAGTAGTTGTACCTCTAACATTACCAAAGTCTTGAGGTACTCCTAACTTAGGTTTCCAATATGCAGACCCATCATCAGCCCAACTATCTTGTACAGTATTTGGACTAAAGTTATACTTTGGAGTTAAAGGAAATATATTTGATGGTTGCCAAACTTGACGTTCAGTATCCCAGTTATCTCCAAAGTTCATTCCTGGAATTTTATTATATCCACCAACTTTCTTTCTGAAAGCATTAGATAGCGCAGTTCCTTGATCAAGTCCAAAATGAAGATGAGGACCAGTGGCACCTGTCTTCTTCATAATCTTAGGATCATATTCATTGATTACTGTTAGATTATTCTTACGCATGTAATCTACAATCTCAGGATCATTAGCAATTGCTTCATATGCTTTTTTACCTAACGCAGGGAATGTAATATCAACTGCTTGACCTTTACCATGTCTAGAATCTCTTCCTTGTTTTGTTTTAGCACCTTTGCGTAGTCCAGACATGTTACCCATATCGTATCCTTTGCTATATAACAAGTTAAGCAATCCCATCATTATTGGTTGCACATTTAAACTTGATAAGTTCTTTCCTCCATCAGCAGTTTGTATACGTGTACCAAACTCTGCCTTCTTCAACTTCTTACCATACTTAGCTGTAGTTCCAAACTCTTCATCTGTTTCATTGATTGCAGTTTGTACAATACCAGCATTTGAAATGTAATCAGCAATTTGAGAATCTAACATTTTACCACCACGTTGTAACAAGTCTCCTGAGTTTGCAGCTAACGCTTCAAATCTATCGTCTGGATCAGAGATGTTAATCAACTGTGATCCTTTATCAATCATCTTGTTAGCTTTCTGCTGTTGCTTTCCTTTCTCTGCTACATATCTTTCAAAGGTCATTCCTGGCTTGATGTCTTTATCACCAATAGCTTTCTTTCCCCAGCCTAAGATTTTCTCTTTACCAAATACTACAGCTGACTTAGAAGCACCTCCTGTCATTGGATCAATTGATCCTCCATCAGCAAGTTCTACAATTGGTTCATCGTCTTGTGCTTCTACTATAGAACCTGGACCAACACCTTTACCATATTTAATACCTACACCATAGTTCCCTTTACCATCAGATTCTTTATGCTTGTTACCTTTAATTATGTGAAGAGGACCAAGCTTACTATTATGAGCCATTGTCTTAAGACCACCACCCCACAGCGTTTGTATCTCTCCACCATCTTCCATAGTTCTTCCTGTAAACAAAGCTTCTGCACTAGGAGGAGTGTATTGAGACATGTGACCACCTGCACGATACTGAGGCATACTATCATGAGCAAATGAATGTACTTGTGATACATCAAGATCACCAAACTTAGTAATTACTTGTGGCTGCCAGTTGTTACTAATATATCCACCTCTTTCCATGTGGGGATTGTTAGCAATAAAATTATTTGTCAATGCCAGTGCTTGAGCATTTGCCTCACGACCTACTTGTAATTTTTCCAATTCTTTTGCAGAGTCTTGACCAAGGTATCCTCCAATACCTGCACCAACTGCTCCTACAAGTTCTGGAGGAAGACCTGTTGCCAGACCAACAATATTACCAACTGCTCCTCCAAGCTGAGACTCTGGAGAAGTTTGAAATTTACCACCACCAAATACGCTTCCTAATCCTCCAGTAAGTGAACTTAAACCACCACTCATACCTCCAGAACCTTTTAGTAAAGATCCAAAGTCAGCACGTTGTGGAACGTACCCAAGATCTGAATAAAGATCTCCAGTGCTAGCATATGTGTTCTGTATCTGAGCACCATTCTTTGCAAGATAATTTGTACCTGATCCATATGGATTAGTTAATTGATTAGGTTGCAAAGGTTGAAACTCAGGACGTAAAAATTTAGGCTTAGGTTTATTTAATTTATTTAAAGTATCAGCTTGTGCTTGAACATCAGATATACCTTTATAGACCTTTGCTCTTGTTATGTCTTTTTTCTTTTGATCTATTTGTTTAATTAATCCCATAATATCACCAACTTGTGGTAATGCGCTTTCTAAAGCACCTGATAAATCAGGCTTGAGTTTAAACTTTTTAGAATTATCTGCACCATCTAAACTAAGATTAGTTTGAGTTTCTTGCCCCACTCCAAGCATATTAGCAAGAGCAGCAGTATTGTTTTGCTCAGCTTTATTTGCATACACCTTCTCTTGTAATTTTTCAAAATCATCTAATGGAGGAGCCTGGTATTCTGCTATGTCTTGATTATATTTCTCTGGGGTATCTTCTGGAAGATATTTATTAACAGTACCCATGGCAGTTCCTGTCTGAGCTTTCTTCAACTCTTTACCATGCTTCTTCATGAAGGCTTCCTCTGTAGGATACTTCTTGTAGAATTCAGCTTCTGTTTTAACTCCAGCAATTTTTAAGATTTGAGCCTTCATATTATTTGTATTTATCTAACCAGCCCCCTGGTTGTTTTGTATTGTAATTAGTAAAGTTAGTTAATTGGTCCAGCTTTGTCAACTGTCCACCTTGAGCATATTGATCATATGCTTGATAAGCATCTGTAGCCCTTCCTGCATTTGGTCCATACTTACCAATACCTTTTAAGGCTGCAACAGATGCTTTTACATTTTTTGCTTGTCTTCCTGTTTTTGGAACTGTTTTAGAAATTATATCTAAAAATTGACCAGCTTTCTTAAATTTACCTAAGAAAGGAATAGCACCAAACATTTCAAGAGCAGTTTGACCAGACATACCTGTGTCAATAGCTGATCTAAGTATATCATCCCAAGAACTTATACCTGATGGATCAATTATCTCAAAGATGTTTTCACCAAGTGTATCTGGTTGTGGTGGACGTGGAGTGTTAGGATTAGTAAATCTAGCAACATCGCCCACTCTTGTAGCATCAGCATAAGCAACATTCTTTCCACCTTGAGCCATAGGATACTCTGTAACAGAGTTTCCACTATAGGTATAATCTTGGTCAGGATACATCATTTGCGTGTCTCCTAGGTCAGATATACCTAGTACAGGATAAGGTACACCTTTCATTGTTATGTTGTTAGAACCAATCTTGGTAATCTCTCCTGGATGAGCCCATTGCCCTCTATCATCTTTGATAATCTTCTTACCTTTCTTAGAGATTGATTTAGGTTTGAAGTCCAGACCATTCTGATAAAACTTCATACCATTCTGTGCTACAGGTGTTCCTTGTTGAAGATTATTAGCTGCAATAGTATTGTTTAAGTTAATAATATTATCTCCATATCTCTCATAGAATCTTTTAAAATTTGGATGTGTAGTGATATTCTTATTCTGTAAAGCTTTATCTAATTTATCTCTATCAATATCTTCTCCATAAGATTTTGTTATTCCATACTTATGTAGCATTTCTCTAAATGCTTGAAGATCTCCATACTGCTCATTAGCAAAACTTTGTGGTCGTTTAAAAGATTTATCATAATGCTCATCTTCCTGTTGTCCTTTAGTAGGAGCTGCATACTTTATGAACTTATTAATTTCATTTTCATTTAATGAAAATGATGGATTGTGTAAAAACAACTTTGAAATAGGAGTTGCGTCTTTATCATTTTCTGAATAAAAGTATGCACTGTTGTATATATCTGAACCTTTATCCCAATTTGTTCTTATTATAGGTTTATTGTTAGCATCTTTAAGAATATCCCCTTCATCATTTTTGATATATGGATCAAAAGTTGTACTATGACCAATTTCATGGCCAGCAACAAACATATCATTAAGTTTATTTAACTTTATTTTATTCTCAAATGGAACATATTTATCAGCTTGTTCATTTGCAATTTCAACAGTAGTATCATTAAGTTGTTTTAATCTTGCATCTCTTTTTTCTCTTGCAATAGTATTCTGAAACTCATTCTCATCAATCCCAAGTACATCTAAACTTTGACCAGTGTATGTTTCAGGATTGTAACCTTGTCTCTTTGCATATAGTGGTGAGTTTACATACTCAGCCATTTTCTGTCTAAGAGATAAAACATCTGATAAAGATATCTCATTAGTTCTAGCTTTATTATATTTATGATGATATTTATTTAGAGAATAGTCATAAAGATCTGGATATTTCTGTCTTCCTTTCAGAAGATCTTTTTCTAAGTCTTTTATATCATCTCCTCTAACACCAGACAAAGATTTATATTTTTCATCTTCCCTTTCATTATATCTTTGTATACCTGCTAATTCTGTGAAGTAATTTCTTATAACTTCTCTTTTTACTTGTTCCTCTATGTCTCTCTTAGCAGCTTCATCTTGAGCAGCTAATTTAGCTCTATCATATGAATCTGATGCAATTTGAATAGGAGATTGTATTTCCTCTGGTCTTGGTTCAGGCTTATAGACTTCCTCATCATGCTTGATTTCAGGAGGTAAGAATTTAGTTGTTGTCAACTTAGGGATTTCTTTACCATCCTGTGCAGAAGGTAATGTCTTCTTAGCATACTTACCATTATTAGGAGTGCTACCTGTACGTGCATATGTAAACCCTACAGACCCTGGAATAGATCCACCCATAGCAAAATATGGTTCTTCATAAGGAGTGGGAATGTAATCAACAGGTTCAGGGCTCATAAAACCACCATAATTTATAGAAGGACGATAACCTTCTATTACTGGTTCACTTTGCATAGAGTATGGTATACTCTTAACTTCAACATTCTCAAGAATACTAGGATCATTAAAATCAATAGTCTTACGTAATTTTTTAGATTGCTGTATTACTTTATCAGGATAGGATCCACGATCCATAGTTAATGGAGAATTAAATGCTCTTAATTCTATATCTCCTGGAGTCTCAAATGTACCAAATGGTCCAAATGATTTTTTATTAGGATTATACATATTAAACCACAAATCCTTAGCTTGATCTCTAATTAAGTCTTGAGTTTGACTATCTGAGCGAATTATGTTTGAAGGATTGTTATACCAATAAAGCGCGCGCGCGAGTGGATGTTTATCACTAATACCAATATGTTCACCGCGATTAATATAAGCATCTGTATAATCAGCTCCTTTAGTTAACACATCTAATGCACCAATGTAGGAGTTCTTTAGATCTGATAAATCACGAGGACTCTTAATGTTAAATGCTTTTTTTGTTTCTGGAGACAATGCTTCATATTTAACAGCAGCAGGTCCTATTGAATGACTGCCTAAACCAAGTAATTCTTTTATGTCATATTTAAGATTACGTATTGGTGCATTAGGATTACCAAAGTCTGTCTCTTGGTCCATGATACCATAGATCAATGGTTTGACTTTTTGTAATTCCTGATCTGTTATTTTTAGTTTTTTTCTTATCTCTTCATCTAACTTCTTATCATTAAAATAAGATACAAGCTTGTTCTTTGTTTGAGCTCTATCATATCCATCTGTATCTAGAAGTGGATACTGTGGTTGTTCCACACTATACTTAGTATTATGTGCATGAGTGTCAGCAAAATGTTGTTGTTGTTCTTTCTCTGATAAGTTATATGGAAAAGGGTTTTCAGGAATACCTCCAACTGCATTAGGATCTAAACTAAAAAACTGAGCAGCATCATGAACATCTTTATTATCTATATTTCTTAATGCATTTTCTATCTCTTCTTTAAAATAGGAATTTATACCCTCACCACCATGATATTTATTATAGTAATCATAAAATTCATACATGCCTGTATTAGGATTTATTCCTTTAAAGATCTGGGCGTGTGTTGGATAAGGTTTACCATAATCGTTGGTTGCTTGTTTCCATTGGAATATATCACCAGGCTTTAATAATCTAATATCACCTAATGATCTACTGAATCCATAGTCTTGAGCATGCTCTGCAAAACTTGTATTAGTATAATAACCATGAGGAACAAATCCCACATCTGTCATTATACCGCATACACCATGTATACATACATTATCTGCCTTACCTTGTCCTTCTTTTGAATTAACTACATAGTCAGGAAGTTGATAAGGAAGATCTTTGTTAGAGAATATCTCATTAGCTTTTGCTAATACTCTTTTACGTCTCTCATCTACAGACAACTTCTCTCCATCTTCTGCCTTCTGACAAGAGTCACATACCTTACCACCTTTTTTCATTTTAGGTGTAACATGTGTCTGACCACCTTGGAATGGATATTCTAATTCTCCAGTCTTAGTGTTGTACTTATGCATTTGACGTGATCTAGGATCTTCTATATATCCAAAAGGTAAACCAGTAGTTGTTTGTTGTTGAGCAGGAACTTCTGGTACAAAGTCTTGAGCATATCCATTTCCTTCCATCCAATCTATTACAGACTGAGAAGTAGATGGTGTTGTAACTGGTGTACTAGCAGCAGGTTTAGTAGGTGTAATCCATGAAGGATTTTTCTTTAATATATCTGCAGGAGCACCAGCTGGTCCATACTTTTGAATTCTCTCTTGTTGTTGCTCAATAGGAACCATATCCCAAGGCATTGTAGCAAGAGGATCGTATTCGTACATTTGTACATTATCTGCACGATTAGGATTATAATAATGTGAATATCCTTGAGGAGCTATTCTTTTATCATACAAAGGCATTGGTGATCTTAAATCTAAGAACCCATAGGATTGCTCTCTTTGATTGAACGTGTTTTCATCTATAGGTTTATAGTATTCTTCTAATGCAGGTTTACTAGGGTGAAAAACTCCTTCTTTGTCTGTGTATCCAGCCCCATGTTTAAGCATCTCATCATTATAAGAACTTTCCTCAAAATCTTTTTTTGCATCTGCTAATGCACCTAAGTAATTTTTTGGATTATTACGTTCTGCTCGCTTTGTATATTCCTTAATATCTTCTTCGCGTAGTTTTATTTTTCTTTCTTTTTCTTTTTTACTTATATGTTTACTTTTCTTTATTTTTTCAATATATTTTAAATTGTCATTGGCTAGGTCTTTCCAAAGTTTTGATTCTATTGAAGGATCTGTTTTTTGATAACCTTGCTTTTTATAATAATCCTGTATTGCTTTTGCATTATTATATACATTAACACTATCTGATCTTGTAGCAGGAACATATGTACCACCTTGTGCAGTAGTGATTTCACCACCATACTTAAACTGTCCTCCCCATGCAGGAGAATAGTTTCTTCCTGTTGTATCATATCCTTGTCCTACAAAGTCTGGAGAGAATGATACGTTATAGTTGTTATAGTTCAGCTCTCCTCCATCTTCATACTTGTCTAACCAACCTCCACGTTTGTTTACCTTTCCACCTTTCTCATAAGGATTAAGAATTGTTGTAAATGTTTCTCTATTTCTCTTATTAGGATATACTTCCTCTACACGTCTAATTAATCCTTTAGGTAATATGATTTCATTCTCATTTGGAAACACGCTCGATCTCATTGAGTTTGGAAATGCATAGGATTGTACTCCTCCTTCTGGAACAATTATCCTTTCTAACTGATTTCCCCACAAGTTATTGTGTGGTAAAGATGTAGATAAAAATCCTTCATCTTTAAATATATCACCAACTTGTAATTCACTTCTAAGTTTTCTATCAATTGGTTGACCAGACGCATCTACTAACTCTACTGTATAATCATATGTTCCTCTATCAAGTATATTTGGATTATTAAATTGATTCTTTTGAACACTTTTATTAAATTGATTTGATAGTTGATTGTAATAATCTTGTAAGTCTTGACTAATATTATAAAAGCTATGATCTCTTCTATTGAAATTACTATCATATCCATGTGTGTAAGCACTCATCAACACTCTTTCTTGTGGTGTTAATGCATTAATATCATATCCTTCTTTATTTAAAAAATCTAAAGAATCACGTGTTTGATAACCAGGTTCACCACCTGCAAAACCTGGATCATTAAACTTCCTTAATCTGTCAGCAAACTTCAATCGCAAGTCTAAAGCCATTGCTTTACTGTAATCTTGTAGATTTTTGTCAAGTTGACTTGTAGTTTGAAATTCATTACTAGTCATGCCTCGTTTAAACCTATCTGATGATTCTTCAAATGCTTCTTTTAATTCCTTGTATGAGGCAACATTTAGTTCATTACCTAACGCATGTTTAATTGTTGGATACATTCCTTCACGCGCTAGCTGATATGTTTTACCTGGTTTTGTATTTAGAACTGCTTCTTTTACTACATTTGGAATTTTAGGAGCATTTAAAGTTTTACCAACTACTTGACGAAGTAAATCATTTGCATAATTTATGGCATTGTATTTTACATTAGGAATTGTATTATTTATTAAATTAACAAGTTGAGGATTAGCTTGTCCAACTTTATAAGCCTGTTTCATAAGTGCAGGTCTTGCAGCAGATGCACCCATTCTAATTGCTGGATTAATCATGCTTGCAAAATCAAAAGCATCTCCTAAATAACCAATGGTACCTAATATGTTTTCAAATGTTCCTGAATTAGGACCTAGACCATATGGATTGTTATCTGGATCTTTAAAAGTTTGTACCTGTCTTGCTATTGACATTGCAGGATTCATCTCAGTAATGGTCTGGGCAGCTATAGCACCAAGACCTGGAGTTGTACTTATTGCTTGTAAACTTTGAGCAAGTTGAGAGTTATTAATGTAATCTTGTTGTTCTCTTATTTTTCTAGCTCTGGCTTTTTGTTCAGGTGATACATTATCTGCAGAAATGTATGTTTGTCTCTTAGCTGCTTCTTCAGCAAGTCTAGTTTTTTCTATCTCAGCATCCCTTGCTATTTCTGCTTTAGTTTTTAAACGTAGTTTAGGTTGTTGTTTTATAGCAGTTGCATCTGTTTTAGCAACAGTTGATGAACGTGGATCAATAGGACCACCTTCATCGTACTTATCTAACCAGCCTGAAGATTTTTTCTTTGCCATTACTTGTAAGAGATTTGACTTGGACTTAATACAAATTGTGATACTAGGTGTGCATCAGATCTATTGTCTAGAATGTGTCTGATTTTTACACCCTTTGCTCTAAATGGATCTTTTCTAAATGATCTAAGACCATAATCCATGTTGTCTTGATTTAATACTTTGTCAATAGATAATGATTCACAAGTTGTATTAAACATCACTTCCTCTTTATCAACTACTACGTTCCAGAATGTATTGTACTGGTAGAAGCTTCCAGATTTAGTATATAGAATAGTTTTACTATTTGCGTTGTATATAGGATACTGATTATATGCAGCAAGATTATTCATTGGTTTCTTGACCAACTCTAATAAACCAGAACACTGCTGACCATTGTAAATGATAACCTTGTTAAAGTATTGATCATCTGTTTGAATCTTAGCGTTATCATTGTACACACCATCAGGTATAGGTAAGTATTTATAAGCTACTGTAAAGTCTCTTACGTTTTGCAATATCTCATCTTGAAATTGATAAGCTACTGGATACTCAATTATATATGGTTCAATCTTATCGTAATAAGTATTGTTTAATAGAGTGTTAGTTAAGTGTCTCCACAATGTTCCTGTATTACCTGACTTTACTACTGGACCATATATCTCTTCATGCGTAAGCTCTTGAATTGGCAAACATACAACAATATTACAATTATCCAAAGACTGAAGCACAATTGATGTAGCTTCATCAACAACTGTATAACTCTTACCAATATATATGTCTGTATAAGGGATACTTTCTGATAGAACGTTTCCTAAGTCATCACTAACCTTGAAAGGTCCAGTGATGTTGTATCCATTAGATGTTAGCCTTACAATAACTGTCTGAGACATATTCTTATATTTTAATAATCTTGTACTGCTGTTCCTGCTAAGTTACATGTAGATGGTAGAGGAGGACAACCTGTTTGACCTGTAGCTGTAATTGCTACTTGAGTTCCACCAGGATTAGTTGAGTATATAGCTATTATAGTGTATATAGCACCTCCTGTTATTGTTACTCTATCATCAATGTCAAATGTTCCTACAGCGTACACAACAGTCTTCTTAGTACTTGCATCATCACAACTTGAGATCTCATACCACTCTTGCTCACTTGGTGGAATAGTAGTTGAGGTAGTTGTAGTAGTTGTAACCTCAATAGCTGCTATTGCTTCTAAATCACAAGATGAGTTAAGTCCTGAATAGAAGAAGTTATTCTCAGCAATATAGTAATTAGGAATATAGCTATGGAAAGAGATCCAACTCTTTGTATTCATATCAAATGAAAGAGTCCAAGACTTATTACAGAAATATGTAAAGTTGGTTAATTGTACAACCTCTTTAACTTCAGTGTTGTCTTGAATAGGATATCTATAATACTCTCCATAGATAGGACTTTCTACATTATCTTCATAGAAAAGTTTACCAACCCAATCTGGCTGAGGGATATAATCAAGTTTAGATATTATAATTCTATCATACTTACTATCATACACACCATGTAAACCTGCTTTACTAAAATGATTATCTGTATCAGCTTCAGGGAAATAACGTAATATTTCAAATGCTAAGTGGTCAACCATGAAACGCTGTACACCTGATCCAAAACCTGTTAAGTCTGTAGGCTTACGTCTTCCATATACGTCAAGAGCTAATAAGAAAATTTGTCCACGCTTAGCATCAATTGTTACTTGTCCTTCAGGAATCTTTAACAAGAACTTATGTTGGCTTCCTACATATCCAAGATCTGTTTCAGCAAAGTCAACTGGAGGAGCATCTTTAAAAAGTTCAGTACCTCCTAAATAAGCAGCTTGTGGCAAACTTGTACTAACTGTTAACAATGTATTGTATAACAATGACTTGTTCTCAAAACGTGCAAGGATTGCTTTGTTCTCAATACCATCTAAAGATACTAATTTACCATAGTTTTGTGGAAAATCAAAATATGATAAAGGAGCATATGATAACCAGTTATTTACTTTGTTAGAAGGATCTGCTGTTTGTTGATCAGAATAGATTGCTCTAAATGGATAGTAAACATTACAGTTATTCTCTGACCAGTCTGCTGGCAAGTGTGAGAAGTCATTTTCTAAATTCTGTTTTGAATAAGTTACGTTATAGTAATAAGTATTGTTTTGAGCAATTGGTACATACACCTGCTGAAACCATTCATCAGGAATACCAGAACTTACACGTGGATAGAAGTTACCTTCTCTACTATTAAATGCTTGACGTAAGTCTACATTAATAGAACTCTCACAGTAGAAGTATGGAATACCATAAGCAAACATATACATCTTTCCATTGATTCCTGTGTTAACAGGAGCCATGCTTGTACCACCAAGTGTTGTTGTTGTAGTGGTAGATGTATTTCCTGCATATGGTCCAAGAGCTGGACTACCACTACAATCAAGCATAGTTGCTTTAACTGATATAATGTTATTTAATTGTGGTAGAGGACTTAAACTATCTGGCTTATTAAAGTTATAGAAGATAGATCTAGATGAATGCCAGTATGCTGGATAAGCAACATTACCAATCTCCTCATAGAATATGTCTGAATCATCAGGAGCACCTACTCTATTGTCAAGGAAGAATGGAAGTTTTGTCTTGAAACCAAAGCGACAAATGAATGTGTCTCCACCAAACACGATGAATTTTTTGGATTGTCCTGGTATTAACTCATCAAAGATTATTTGAAATCCTGTATCAATTGTTTCATATGAGTACATTTGTCCCCACTGATTAACATTAATGTTCTTGATAGAAGCATAGTATGATACAACACTGATATCAATTAGTTCTTCAGGAGAACCACAGATTCCCTGAGAACCAGCTGTAAATCTAGAGAAGTCGCTAATCTTTCCAGAAATACTTGGTGTAGCATTAGGGAAAGGCAATGGTGTTTTAGAAGCAGCAGTTTTTAAGTATACAGAATTTTCTCTTTGATAGTTATTAATATCATGTATATCACCAACTGATTGTATACCAGGAGATAAGTATTGATATAAATCAAGCTGTCTTTGTTTGATGCCTAGATCATTAGCAATAGTTCCAGAGTAATCATAATTAGCTACAGAGTTATAAGAATAACTAAAGTTCTTTCTAGTAACTCCTGCAATATATAAACTTAAATATGCCTGATATGCTGTAAACATAGCAGTAGCATCAAATGGACTAAACTTATTACCTAGTTCATAACTAACTAACAATGCTTGATACTGAACATCTCTTGGTACAAATTTATATAATGCATTGCTCTTGACCTGTACAAAATGACCTTTACCTGCACCATATATTACGTTCTCAAGTTTAAGAACTGATCCTAATGTAGGAGAACCAAATGATGTCTCAGGAGAATTAAATACTTGTCTGTATTTAGATTCATCTGTAGTAAATGCATCTAATTGATTAGGATATGCTTTATAGTTAATATTATCAGCATACGTTATAACATAGTCTTTATTTCCAGCAATATATGTTGGTGGTGCCCAAGCAGCTATTAATGTTGTAGTATTAGGCTCAACAGTTAAATCTAACCAAGTATATGGCTGTAATCCATTCAATACATACTGAAATGAAGTAACTCCTTTTGATGTAATAATATATGTATTCTGTTTACTATAGAAATCATTACTAGGAGGTGTTACAGTCATTGTAGCACCAGCTGTTCCAGATAATGGAATAGGTAGTGTTAATGAATTAATTAATTGTAATGGTCCAACTGGTACATAAATAGTTTCAACCTGACCTGTATTACAGCTCATGATTTGAATATTACCAGCAACTGTTACATTGATATAATATGAAATACATTGTGTATTGTATGCATTATTCTTTTCAAGTAGAAACTTATCTTTACTTAAATCATTATAAGGGTAGTTAGGAAAATAATACGTAGTTCCTGAAGTAGGATCTCCAGCAACTGTATCTCTTTTATACTTACCTACGTTACGTAGAATACCTTTACCTACAATAGATTTGTTTGTTGATCTATTACCACGTACAATTTTAAATCCAGCAATATCTTCTTTTTGTTTTGCAGTGAGATAAGTAGAATTTGCAATTAATGATTGTACTTGTGCTACGTCAACTCTTACACCAATTGGATATACAGCTTTAGAATTCTGCATAGATACAGAATACTTACCATCAACAGTTGTAGGTACAGAGCTTTGGAACGCAGGGCTAACTAGTACGTCTGGAAACTTATGATGACGTATAGGTAATCCTGCTAAACCCCAAGGTGTATCTGGATCATTTGGATCACCCCAAACATTTATGTCAGGTGGATATACTGTTTCTGATTCCCAATATGAAAATCTACCATATTGATATGGTCCTTTATATGTATCAGCAGAACTGTATCCTGATGATGTACCTAACACTTTACCAGTGTTATATATCTTCCAATAAGGAGAAGTAGCACCTGTACCAATATAGTCTGGATTACTACTAGCTACTGGAGTATCGTCTTCACCTTCTATAATATCTCTACCAGGAATATGGAAACCATCTGTCTGCTTACCATTCTTTAACAAGAATACAATCTCAAATGCATACACCTCATCACGTAGATATCCACGATAATTAGTTGCATTTAATTCATTTGCATAGTTTTCAGTAGGAGGAATTCTATAAGATTCCCATTGAAGAGTAATTTGACTTGCAATAGATTGGTAATTGATACGATCATTGCTAGTTAAATTATCCCATACAAGTACATCTTGTACAGCTGTTACGTCTTGAGCAATATCATAGTATGGATACTTATCAAAGATATCTTCAATAGTTAAATCAATCTGTGTTACGTTTTGACCAGTGTAGGTAATTTTATTGTTGTCTTTATCAATAAAATATGTACCAACTAATTGAACAGAAGCAATGTCATTTACTGTCTTGATTACAGCAAGATTGTAATACTCAAAATATCCTGTCGTATCAATGTTTGTAATACTAACTACAATTGATCTATTGACTGGATAGTTAAAGTCTAATGTTTCAATGTTTGTATTACCAATAGGTGTAGGATTTGTAACAGAATAGAATGAGCTATAACCAACACCATTAGCATTAGCATACTGAATAGCAAACTGATATGTACCAGAAGTTAACTCACCACCTACAACTACATCAGATATAGTTAATTGAGGAATATCAAAGTTTGGTTGAATACTTAATTCATTACAATTAGCAGGAGCTGAATCTAAGTCAATATATCTACGAGGATTATACCCATCAGTCCAATAAACCTCAGTTGTACAGTTTGTAATCTTGTGTACAGCTTTATGAATTGGATGATTTATATTAAAGTTTAAACATTCTAAGTTTAAGAAAGTATGATAGACGCAATCATTATTCAACATGTAACCAATCTCTGATTGACCAGTTGCAGCATTTACTAAGAAAAATATATGTTTGTTTTTTTCAGCAATGAAATGATTACCAATTAATTGATACCCTGCAGGAAACTCTAGACAAAGTTCATTACCTTCTTCATTCTGATAGTTGATACTATTAGAATCAAAGTTCTCTACGTTAGCATTTAAGGCATACGTAAGCATGCCCTTCTTGATTTGAACAAGAGAACTATCCATGTTCAAACCAAGCTGACCCACGCTTAAGTTTTGGGTAATATTACTTTTTTGAGTATTATTAGTTGTTTCTTCTCCAGCCATATCTGTATGATCTATTTGGCAACTCGTACATGTTGAACCTGTTTAGGTCATTCTTGATTCTGCGTTGCTTAGCATATGCGTCTTGTTTCTTTATTTCAATGTCCGCCATAATGAAAGCTTCTTCAGAAAGTTGCTTATAATACGCAAGTTTTTGTTGTATTTGTTGGAACGTTTCATCTGTCAATTGGTTAGATAACATCTCAAATACTTTGTATTTGATGAAGGCTTCTACATACTCACGAATACGATAGTTGTCTGGAATCATCTGATTACCTATTTGATCATATTCAGTAGCGTAGAATATTAACTGTACTGTACCATTTCTAAAGTTTACTACTAACTTATTGTCGCGAATGTCAAATGAGTTAGCTGCGCTAGAGAATGGTGTATTTTGTAATGATGTAATTGCAGTGCCACCATAAGATAAATCACAATGGTTTCTACCATTGATGTTTCCAGGCAACAATAATAACTCACGTCTGTATGATCTAGTTTGTTGAGAGTTTGTCTTATAGACAGTTTGAATTAACTCAGGCATACATTGACCATCACATCCTACATTACCACAGCATGGATTAGGACAAGCTACATCTGTTGTAACTGGACTAACTTGGATAGTTGTAGCTGTAGCAGCTTGTGAGTAGAAAGAATTGGCGTCTTGATAAGGGCGTAATGGAATCTCTGTTAATAACCAAACCTCTCTTGCAGAGAAGAAGTTATCAGGAAGACGTGCTTCAAAGTCTTCTACATTTAGAATATCTTCACTAATTACATACGTAGCTCTTCCTAACTTACGTAGACACTTGTCTAAATAAGTAGGAAACATCAAATCATCAACAGCTCCTGTATCAAAGTAGCTTTTCAATTCTTCCTTCACTGTAGCGTATACAGGCTCAGGAGAAACAAAATTATATTTATAGTAGTATGACATAGCTATTTATTTTTTCCATTCCCTGTACAGGTGTTGATATTTATCGTCTGTTTTAATATAGTGTGACAGTAGTCTTGATGTTGTTCTAGTAGGTTTAAAGTACCACAAGTCTATGTTTCTTATTCTAGCTGTATCTCTAAACCACATCCATCCAAAGAAATAACCTTCTGTATGATAGTTAAAGTTATAGATTCGCTTACCTTTCTCTTTACTCTTCTGCCAATCAATTGGTAAGTTAATCACTTGCTCACCATCTATTGTCTTAAACTTCTTACGCTTCTTCTTGTTAATAGAAAATTCACCAAAGCCAAAAGGTAGCTTTGCTTTTTCTCCACTTTCCAAGATGTAGTTTTTGAAGGACTCATTGAATGTGTAAAGAATATTTCTCCACTCATCAAATGAGAGTTTGATAGAAGGGTACTTCTTGCAGAAGTTTTTGTAGTTATCTTTGCTGGCACTACGCCAGTCTATTTTTACTCTTGGCATAATTAGCTTCCTGTTGGTACACCAGGTGATTGACCATCAATGTTATTTTGAGTTAGGTCTTCTTTTAGTTTAAAGTAACTTGTTAATAATCTTTGCTCTGTTAGATCTAACACTTGTTTCTCAAGGTATCCTGGAACAAATGACTCTCTATCTAAAGGATTCATGCACCATTCTGCATCTGTAATATCTTCTTCACAATATCCAGAGTATCTCACCTCATTAGGAATATCTTCTTCAAATAGTGCACTTATTCTAATCTTGGTCAATAAAGGATCGCTAACAAAAAGGTAATCATCAGATATCCAAAAATAACTTTCTTTCTTAGTAATAGGTAAACGTAATGAGTTTACATATCTATTAAGAGTTGTTTCTTTAAACTTCTTTCCTTGACCACCTAATGCATTGATAGACCATACACCTTGAATAAGGTATTGATAGTTACCTTCTGCAATGCGAGGAAGTTTAGTTGTGCTTCTTGAGATTGTACAAGGGTCTGTATAGTCACAAAATTGACTGATTGGTACTTGTTCTAACTCAAGATATGGAATGGTTGTAAAGACAGTATCTGTAGCCCAAAGTCTACGTAGATTTGTTTCACGCTTGATTAACATTAGAGCATTGTTCTTTATCTCAGACGCAACAACTCTATCTGTTATCAAATTGTCAGTTGATAAAAGTTTGTGCATAGCTCGCACATCTGAAACCAATTTTCTTAATGTTGCCATTGTTTATAGTCTATATTCAAATTCACCTATCTTACCATTCATTTTATCATACATCAAGACAAGTCCTGCTCTGATACTGTGAACGTAGTTGTTATCTGCATGCCATCTATCTGTACCAGACAAACTTGGCATTTGTTGGATTCTAACACCTTTGACTTCCTTAGCCATGTAATGATGTTTATCACCAGTATGCACTTCTCTATATTTTGCATATCCAAACATTTGACTGTAATCAGGATGGGTTGCAAACAATAGAGGAAGATCCTCAATCTTGCAGTTACCATGATGATAACCAATAAATGTCTCCCCAACCATCAAGCCTTTGACCACTGTATGTTCTCTGTCAAAGAAGATGTTATTGTCATTCTTGAAATAAACATCTAAAGCATGAGCTAGGTAGTATGACTTAGTTCTGTCATGATTACCTTGAACTAATACAACATGAACTTTCTTACAAACTGCTTTCATGTGTGTGATTGTATCTACAAGTAGATCAAATCCTAGTTCATACTCATGAGCATAGTCAACAATAGTATCTTGTGGAGTTCCATTAGTTGTCTGGTTCTGATAATTGTCTGTATGAAAGAAGTCATTTGATATTGGAAACACAATTGTGTCAATATCATAAATAGCCTTTACATCATACACAAGACTTATTGCTGCAGTTAGATAAGTTGTACATCTTTGAAATGGTGAGTTATCTCCATCAATATGTTTCTTAGCTAAATGGAAATCAGACAATGATAGTTCAATATCAATTTCTTTACCACGTTCTTGCTTTGGTGCTGGTTGGGATATGTAGTTGGATGTATAGTTCTCCAAGAATTTAAGAAAGTCTTCTGGAGTGTAATCTTGTGGACTCTTTAGTTTAGAGAACACAGAAGATGTAAATTTACCACTTGGTAAAACCTTTGACCAGTAATTAGTAATTACATATTTGTCAAGGTTAATCTTGTGCAATGCTGCTAGTTCAAGATCATCTTTAGGTTCAAAATCAAGAATCAATGTACTCTCAATTGTTCCTCTCTCATTGTTTATTTTGCGAACTGATTCGCATAACAATGGTGCTTTCAATGTATCGTTAGGTTCTTGGTCTCTCTCTCTTAGCTCTTTTAACAATTCATCTACTTGGTTTTCAGTAATTCCTAGCTTTTCAGCATAGAATGTTTTGCTTTTCTTCTGTCTCAAAAGTGCTTCAAGACGCAAAAGCATGTCCTGATTTTCAGTCATCCTGCTTGTAGTTTAGTTAAATTGTCCTAAATATAGAAATTAATTTTTGGAATTACCAAACAATTGTAACTGAGTTAATTATATAGGTTAACTAATTTGATTATAAAATGAAACTCCTAGGGAACATCTGTCCCTAGGAGAAGTCCAGTAAACCAACAACCAGGACTTTTTATATCTTAAACAAATGGTAAACCTGCTGTATTGCTAACTCCACTTGTAAAGTCTGTTGTTTCTATTACACAATTAGCAGCTCCACAATCTACAAGTGTTGATTTTGTATATGTATTTGCAGCAGAACTTTGTCCAGACAGTATAATTACATTTGCTGTTGTTGGTGTAGTTCCTCCAGAGCATGGTGAATAATTATATCCTAATACAACTGTGATGTTAGATGTAGCTAAGAAAGGCTGATCATATTGATCCAATAGCTGTGCAGTTGTCTTAGAATAATATGTATATCCATCTGTAGGAGGTACTGTACCATTACATACAACAGGAACTGGAGCTCCTTCAGCAGCGTCTATTAGCTTTATTTTAGTAGGAACAGCAGGAGCTGGTGGTGGTAATAAATCAATTTCTAAATCAATATAGTTTGTGCAAGTTCCAGTAGATAGTACTCTAATAATAGTAGCATTATTAGGTACAGCCATTGTTACATATTCTAACTGCAACGTTGCTTTTGGTACAGATGTAGCAAAAGGAGTTACATAATTATCTGCATCTGTATACAAATCAAATGGACCTGTATCTGCACCTGCTGTTGTTAATTGTATAGTGACAACCATGTTTTATTTATTTAATGTTATGTACAACTTGTACCTGTATTGAATGATGTTCCACCACTCACGCTTACTGTTCCTACGCGCGCGCATACTGTTCCTACAACACCAGGGCCACCAGGGAAGCTGAATGATGTAGTTGATCCACTTGCACAGCCTTGGTATGTACCAGTTACTCCTGATGAAGAACCTGAGATAATGTTGTAAACTCTACAAGTAGGAGGAGGAACATAACCACAGTTAGGGCTATTAGCTTCTACTAATGTAACATTTCTTTCTGCACCAGTACAACTATTAACTTCTTTAGAGTAATAGTCATAACCAACACAATAGTATGTTGTATTCCATGTACCACAAGTAGAATTTACACCAAGATCAACATTACGTGTTTGATTATAAGTTGCTGAACAAGAGTTATTATCTATCTGTGGTTGATATAAATTACATCCACTACAGAATGTTGCACCATTATCTACCCAGTTAGCTGATGTAGATTGTCCACAACATCCACCACAAAACGTAGAATTAGATTGATTTAATGAACCTTGTCTAGTTTGATTGTATGTAGAAGAACATGGATTTATATCTTGTTCTATATTGTATTTATTACATGTACCGTAACAACTATAACTTCCTGTGTTTTGCCAGTTTGCAGAAGTTGACTGACCACAGCAACCTCCACATGATGTAGAGTTATATGATGCTACAGACCCTTGTCTTGTTTGATTATATGTTGGAGAACAGCTATTGTAATCTTGTTGTATGTAATATAAGTCACAAGTTCCATAACAGCTATAGCCACCATTATTTTGCCAGTTTGGTGAAGTGTCTGGACAACAGTAAATATTACCAGTGTTCTTAACTGTTAATAGGCTATTATTGTTAGCATCCCTAACAGCAACATACCAGGTACCATTTTGATTATTATAATATGTGTATGTACTACCACTCAAACTAATAAATGAACCATTGGCAGCATTGTATTCAGATGTTTTAGGATCATTACTAATTTGATAAGATCCTGATCCACCTGTAACATTACTGATTGTTATATTATTAATACCATTAGATGTACAATTATAACTAAGAGTAAAGTTAATGTTAGCTAATGTTGTTGTTGTAGTTGTGGTTGGATCAGTACAGTTGTAAGACGTAGTACGTTGTAATGAAGCGTTGTATCCAGGAGGAACAACGCAATCATTTACAGTTGCACCTGTATATGTATAGTATGCTCCAGACGATGGTAATACATATCTATTATTTATTCCTAAAGGAACAATTGTAGTGTAAGCATAATCAGAAGCTACGCAACCAAATAGCTCATAGTAAGTAGTAGTTGGATATGTTGTATAGGTTGATGTATTAGATCCACTAGCAGTGTATGTACCATTAACAAAGTTAGCAGTGTTGGTATATGATGCGGTAGCTCCAGTATTACGTGCTCCAACAAATACAGTGTAATAGTGACCGTCACCTATCTCTTTAAAAAACTCAACTACCATCTGTCCACCATTAGTATTATCTTGCCAAGTAACTACATTATAATAGTCAGAGGTAGGAAGTGGTAATTGATTAGATGGACATGGATCAAATATAGTTCCAGTACAAGGACCAATTTGCTTACCATCATAATGGATTGCAATAAATGGATCAAGTATCAAACCAGTTGGTAATGTGTCTGTAAATGTTCCACCAATTAATGATCCTCCTGAGTTAGTAATTGTTATTGTGTATAGTTTAGCAGTTACACAAGAACTTTGACTACTTGATGTAACTACTTTAGATACGTTTACATTTGGTACTACTAATGTATAAGAATTTGTTGCAGAAGCTGTAACTGTATTTGTACACCATAAACCAGAAGCATATCCAGTTACTGAGAATGTACCAAACTGTTGATTAGCTTTAGCATCAAACGCAATTGAGTATTCAGTAGTGGTAGGCTTAAACAAAGTTATTCTAACTTGTCCTGTAGACGCATTAAAGATATCTACATTGTAATAATTAGACACAGGATTAGGTACAGGACTACCATTATAGTAGACGTATCTAAAATCACCTAATGTAATATTACTTGGTAATGTAATATCAAATGTAACATATCCTGAATTCTGTGCAGGAACAGTTGATTTTACTTTGAATAGATAAGTGTAGGTCTGGTTATATTTTGGAGTTATAGGAGAGCCTCCACTAGCAGATACAGTAGACGCTGTAATTGTTAATCCTGCAGGGGCACAGATAATGTCTTGATATCTTGGACATCTAGTACTTGTGTATGTAACGTATGGGGATGCACTTTCATCTAGATAGAACGCGTTACTTGCTTGAGCTTTTGTAACAATCTTGTTACTATTGGCAATACCATTCTTGGTGCTAAAACCAAAAGTAGTAGCCATTTCATTAAGTTCAGTAGCAGTTACTAGATAGTTATTTAACTTGGTCATTCTCTAACACTTTTATCCTTGCTTCTAACTCTTGGATTGCTTTTAATGCTACAGCTAGTGCTGAGTTTGTATCCATTACGTTCTGATTAACAGTAGATAGTTCCTTAGGAGTATCTTCTGCAATGAATCCAATATGTTTAGTGTTAAGATCGTTCTTATATGAAAACTCTACAATTTTTGTTTTATTAATAATGCTGATTGCATCTTTATTAAACAATGATATGTTTGTTTTTAATGAGCGAGAAGAGTCTTGATAGTACGCTTGTGCGTGTACATCATTACCTGATATATAGAATGTAGCGTTTGTGGTTGCAGTATTAGCTGTTCCATTTGATATAACTACAGCATTATTATTTGCAGGACTGATTGTATTAAACCCTGTACCACTTGATCCACTTGTTCCTGAACTACCACTAACTCCTGATGATCCTGACCCTCCACTAGTACCAGCTGTTCCTGTTGCACCAGAGCTACCATTAACACCTGATGTACCATTTGCTCCACTAGTTCCACTTGAACCTGTAGCTCCTCCTGCGCCAGATGTACCTGCACTTCCACTTGATCCTGAAGATCCACTAGATCCAGATGTTGCAGATGTACCACTTGACCCTGAACTACCACTGTTTCCAGATGAACCAGAAGTTCCACTAGAACCTGAAGTACCAGAAGATCCTGAAGATGCAGAACTACCACTACTACCAGAAGTTCCAGATGATCCACTGGTTCCAGAAGATCCTGAGGTTCCTGAAGATCCATCCCCTCCTGCAGCTCCTTGTAAGTTTACATCCCAAGCAGAATACGTTCCAGAACCTGTTGTTCCTGTAACATTTACTGCAAGAGCACCTGTACTAGAACTATATGTATTAACAAGTCCAGTCATGTAATTAGTGGCATTGTAAGAAATCTTAACTTCTTGTGCAGGAGTATAAGACAATCCTGTACCAATGCTAAGTGATTGCGCACCTGTACCAATAGTTAATGAATCTGTACTAGTTGCTCTATATCTATCTCCAGACAATCCAGAAGTACCAGCTATACCAGATGATCCTGAACTTGCTGATGTTCCTGAAGAACCTGATGTAGCAGATGTACCAGAACTACCAGATGTTCCTGTAATACCACTTGTTCCAGCAGTCCCTGATGTTCCTGATGTACCTGTCTTACCAGAAGTACCTGCAGAACCACATGCTCCACTTGCACCTGATGTACCAGAAGAACCAGTTAAACCAGAAGAACCATTAGTTCCTGAAACTCCAGAAGAACCATTACGTCCACTAGTTCCATGAGAACCAGCAGATCCATTTGTACCTGAAGTTCCATTGGATCCAGAAGTACCAGATGTGCCACGATAACCAACAATAGTGTTAATGGCATCATCAAGCTTCTCTATAACAAGTGTAACACAGTCTCCTGTGTTAGCACCTGAATTTGGTAAGTTGGGACCAGTATATATTACACGATTTGAATCTATTGTACAAGTTCCATAACAGTCTGTACTAGTAAGAGGATAGACGTTTGGATCATTACAAGGGGTTCCTGGAGCACAAGCCATATTATTTATGAATCAAAATGTTTACTCTACTAGCAATCATCTCTACTGTGTAATATTGACAGTAATCAGGATTACATGCTTTGTATGATAGAATTTGTTTATATCTTAAAAGATCCTCAATAACCTCTCCAGGAATTGGATAGTTTAAAGACAATGTGATATTGTTGTATTGGTCATTAGCCAATGATGCTAACTTATTGTCAATACTGTCCAACAAGACAGGAATACTGTCATAATATAAAGAGTTAGTTAGCCTGGGTGTTAGCATCTTTTTGTTGTTTTATTTCTTGCTGTACAGCGTAATTACATGCTGAACAATAACCATTTACTAGTTGGCATCCACAGCCAACTCTTACTCCACACTTTTTACAATTAGCCATGTTATCTAAAGTTTACAACATAATTGTTTCCAGAACAACCACAATTGTTTTTGATAAAGTTGTCTAACATTATGTTGGCTTGTTGGTATAGTTTATTAGCTGTTGTAATTGCAGAACCATTGGCTGCTGCAATTGATCCTTGAATCAAGTACCATATAGAGTTTAAGTCTACTTTAGACTGGGTCTTGACAGCTTGGTCGCATTGCATCATGTCTAGTTTCATGAATGCATTATCAAACTTTTCCTGGATTTTATCTGTGCGCATGATATTCTTTTCAACGTGATTATCATACGCAGGAGTAACTGTATATTGAATGTAATAAACTCCATCAGGAAGTGCAGTCTCATTTCCAAGAGTAGTAAGTCCTAATGATGTAGAGTTGAATACATTAAATGCTTCTACAGTGAATGGCAAACTTACAGGAACTGTTGCACCAGGTAAAGTGATATTGATAGTTGGAGAGTTAACATTTGGAGGTGCTGTAGGATATGTTGAAATGTCTTGAACACCTAATGTTAAAACGTCAAATGTATTGATTACTAGAAAATCTAATTTTAAGTCTGCCATATGTTTAAAATAATAATGCCAGAGGAGTTGAGTCTCCTCTCACCCTCTGGCATAGGTTATATGATTACTTTTTTATTAAGGAATCAAAGTAGTTGTTGTGCTTGTTGAAGGCCAAACAGTTGTTGTAGTTGAAGTGGTTGAAGTAATTGGACCACTGTCATCAACTGGGCTACCTAAAGCTTCTGCTAATACTAATTCAATATCTTCAGATAATGATTGAGGAGAAGCAATGATAACACGAGAATCTTCATGTAAGCTTGCTACATAGTTCAATGCAGTGCGATCATAGTCATTGAAACGAATGTAGTAAGTATCGTAAGTTGTACCATCAGATACCCAAGACTCAAAGTTCTCGTTGTATCCATTCATACGATATAAGTGCTTCAAGTAACCAGCTTGGTAGCTATAGTAGTTTTTCTCTAATTGCTTAACCTCATCAGAAGTTCCTGAAACGTAAGTAGAACGTTGAGTAACCTCAGCAGTAGCAACTAAGTTACAAGAATCTGCTACGATAAAGTCAGCAGTAGTAGCTGGACCAGCATAAACAAACGTACGGAACCACATACGATCATACTCCCAAGGGAATGCAGCGATGTCGCAAGGTTGACCATATTTAGTCAATGGTTTACCAGTGATACGTAAGATTGCATTTTGATCATTACCAATACGTTGGAATTGGTAGAAATCAGTGAAGGTAATGTTGTCAGGATTGTTACCTGGAGCTTGCTCTTCAAATTTCAAAATGAAAGCATCAATCAACGCAGGAACATCAACATCAGCACATGGATCTCCACCACAAGCTAAACATTCACCTTTAACAGTCACTGAACGAGTGAAACCATTGAAGTACAATGTGCTTAAGTAAGAAGAGAACGCACGTAATGTAATAGTTACATCAGTACCAGGAGTTACTGTAAAGTTAGTAACATCAGTTACTTGGTTAGCAGCTACTGGATTTCCAGTTACTTTGTACCACTCAGTTACATTTGAAGCAGCAATCTTGTCAGAACGCTTAGATCCTTGTAAGTAAGTGTTAGTACGTCCTTGAGCCAAATAGAAATATGGAGCAGCAGCGATCAGGTTACCTGTGTTGTCAGCAGCATAAGTATTTGTAAAGACACCAAACTGCCCAGCAGTTAGGTTTTGTGTAGAACCAGAACTAGGCAATGTGTTACCTACTGGAACTACAAACAGGGTGGTCAATGAAAAATCAGCCATTTGTATTTATGTTTATTGTTAAAAATTTACTCATTTGTTTTAATTCTGTACGCTGCCATCTCAACTGCTGATTGGTTCTCAGTGTACATTGCTAAGTTCTGAACTGTTAAATCTAACAACTCATCTTCTAGATAGAGTTCTAGTTCACAGTCTTGATCAGTAGAAGGTTCTCCATCCATCATTATGTATCCAGACTTGTTGATATACACAGGATATCTAAAGTAGGAAATGTAAATTTTAGTTGGGGTAAATGTTCCATCTGTAAAGATGGAGATCTCATCTGATGATAAGAAGTTAAATGTTTCTTGGTATTCAAATGATGGCTTATAGTGTACGTTGTTTAAACAATACTGTAAGTCACCATGTTTGGCAAGATCTCTATTGATCCAAAGTTTTCTGTCATGACATCTACCTTTGTCAGCTAATACATAACTGTCAACATAGAACATGTACTTTGGTTCTAAGTCATGAACATTTGCTGCCCACTGATTTAGTTCAGCGTTTTTTAAAGTTAATGGTAGCTCACCATCATTGTAAGCTACCACTAAACTTTGTAGATCTTCATAACGCTTCTTGAAAGCGTCAGCACCTAAGCCAGATGCAGTGCTAAATCCATCTACTTTTTGCTTTATCAATTTGATCTGCGCCTCATTCAAGGCCAATATCTTATCTTCTAAAGCTATCTGCTGGTGTTCATTAGTAGATAGTTTATTTAGTTTCTGGTCGATTTTATATAATAAACTATCTACTGGAATCATACTGCAGCTAATTTTTTTGTTTTCAACTTCTGTTCTAGAACTAGTAAATCTTCTTGATTGTCTTCATTGATTAAGAATGTAACCAATGCTTCCTCATCAACTGCTACTTCTAGTTCACCCATATAAACTCTACCATTAGGTTTGATTCTATAGATTGAATGTGTAATAGCTTGTTTTACTAAGTCTTTAATTGTGAGCAATTGCTCTTTCATGTCAGCGAAACGATTGAAGACTTCAACTGGATTTAATCCTTGGTATTTACCTTCTTTGAATTCAGTTTGCTTCAACATGTTATCAACAAGGTTGTAAACAACTTCTTCTTTTGTTTCTTCTGTTACAGGTAAGCCTAACAATCTCGCTACTTTTTTCTTCTTGTCTGGAGACATAGAATCAAACTTAACAATAGCTTTGTTGATAACTTGTTTCTTTTTGTAAAGAACTGCGTTTTCAATTTCATCATCAACTACATAGAACTGTGTCTCTGCAGGAAATTCACCACGCTCCCAAGCTTGATAGCTAGAAGCAATAGTTGGATGAACACGTAACCAAGAGAAAGCTAGTTCTTGTAATGGATTAGATAAATCAAAATAGTTATCACCATCTAACAACTTAACAGCTTGTACGTGCAACATGTCATCAGTACCTTGAGATAATCCATAGTTCCAAAACTTAGAACGTGGACCCAAATCAACATCACCTAATGCGTATTCTAATTTCTTACGCAAGTCAGTTACACGTTGGATTTCTAATTCTCTTTCTGTATCATCTTTGATACGTCTGATGTATGAAGCATTTGCATCCAGACCTGTACGATACTGGCCATCAAGTTCCTTGTAAGGATACTTAAATACACCTGTTCCAGGAACACGAGTCATACCTTGTTTAGAAAGTTCACTTTGCATTGTTTGCAATTGTGTACTGTTGTACTCTTTTTTAATAGTAGAGATTTTGCCTGTCTTACCCATATGTAGTTTAATTTTTAATTGGTTTTGCAGAGTGATGCCCATCGAAGAAGCCAGCGACTGGGAGATCCCAATCCATCACTCTCAAGAACAACCTCCCCCTGTAGGAGGGAGAGGAGGGGGAGGCGTTCTTGTGCCCATCGATTGATAGGCTTGGGACAAGGTCCCTTATATTAGAATTGTGGGATTTCCTCAATCAAGACTGTGCGAGACAAGTCTTCAATGAATACATCACAACGATCCTTCATCCAGATTTCATATCCTGGGAATTTATTAGCAGAGCTCATACCTTGAGACTTAGCAAAGCCTAAGTGGTGACGAGTTCCATCGATATAACCCCAAGTCATTGAAGGAGCACCTTTCAAGCGAACCTCACGGATGTTGTTAACCATTGAACCATCAGACATTGGAGATACGTCAAACACCATAAATACTGGAGTAGACTTCTTGTTTTGTCCAAATTCTAAGTTAGTTTGAGGAAGGTCTAATTCTTTTAAGTGAATTAACTCAACACGACCAGTCTCACGAGTTACCATTGCATCGAATGCAAAGTTGTAAGTGATGTGTTGTCCTTCTCCTTGCATGTAACGATTACCTGAATCAGCCATGAAAGTCAAGCCTGAATTCAAAGCGTCGTTCTTAAGTGCTTGCTGGAATACGTCAAATCCTGCCTCGTTAGTATACATTTTAACGCGACGATCTTTAACATCCACACGACGATAGAATAAGTCACCAAATACTGAACGAATCAAGTTAGCAGTGAACTCTCCACGGTTGTATTGAACCAAGTTACCATTGTTACGCATACGGTGGTATACACCAGCAGAAGTACGCTTCAATTCTTGCTTAGAACCATTAGATTTAACTGTACCTGGCTTAGCCCAGATCATACGCTTAACCTTCAATTCTAACATAGACTTACGCATCCAGAACTCAACAAATGGCTCCCACTTAACATCGTTACGAGTTAAAGGAAGTTGGTTACGACGTTGTGGAGCATAAACCAAAATATCTAATGGCTTACCAGAAGCATCACGCATCATACGATCATCAGCCCACTCAGTGATTTTGTGCTCATAACCATATGCAGAACCTAATGATTCAAACATTGTGATTTGCTCACCTAAACGTGGTAAACCTAAAAGGTCTTGATCAAATTCACCAATTGCTGCGTCAACTAATTCTAATTCAATACCAGTCTGCAAGAATACAGGTGATACGAAGTCAACAGTTGGGTTATCAGAAACCAAAGTGAATGTGTACAAATAACCCATGTTCCATGGTTGTGGATCTTTGATTACATAGAAGCGAGGACCATACTGACGAGTACCTACAGAAACGATAGCGTTCTTAGAGAACTCATTAGTGTCAATCACCAATGTAAATTCTTGTCCATCAATACCTGGCTTTTCTAAAGCTAGAGTTGCATCAGGGATGTCAATGATTTTAGGGAATTTGTAAGGAACTTGTACTTGCCACTTCCAAGCATCACTGTTATTGTCGATGTAGTAAGGAGTTGACTTGTTGATCATGTCCAAGAAGTCATTGCTGTACAACGAGCTCTGAGTGTACAAACTGATAATCTTCTTATCATAGTCTGCTGGCTCAGTCGAGTGAAAGCTTTCCAAGTGGTTAGTGTCTGTCAATTTACCTAAAGCACGTTTGTCCATAGACGCAACACGAGCATAAGTAAAGCCAGTTAAACCAGGGATAGTTTGAATTGCCATTTTTGTTTATGTTTAATTTAATAATTGTTAATTACTCCACCATGAAGTTGGTTTGTCTGACTTTGTAGAAGATTTTGTAGAGGTCTTAACTTGTCTTGACACTTCACCAAATAAATCATTTGTTTTCTTGGTGACTGCTGTCTTTTGAATCGTTGATAATGTAGGATCTTTTTCAAGGATCTTTAAAAGTAAAGCAACCTTCACTTTCATTTCATGATTCTCAGGACGTTTAAGTTCTAAGATAGTACGATCAAATTCTGTTAACATCTCTCCAGAAGGAGTTTTGTAACGATCTGTTACTAGAAAATCTTGTAGTTCAGTTGCCAACTTTGGATTAAGAGGGATGCCATCAAACTCTTTTGATTTTAACTTATCTTGTAAGATAGCGTTAACATTGTTAGAGTATTGTTGCTTAATAGCATACTGCTGTTGTAGTTGTGCAGCCTTCTCTTGTTCCAATCTTTGAAGCTTTGCAGCTTCCTTTTTTACTAATACTTTATGATGTTTAGTTGCAACATTTTCTAAATCACCATAATTTTTTAAACGCTCAAGTTCTGTATCAACATCTTCAGGATCAAAACCTTGATCTTCTAAAGCTTGTCTAATTACTGCTACTTGATTATTTTCATTGGATAAATCCAAATCAGCGTAACTTTCAATAGCGTTGTATGTGCCAAAGTAATCCTTAGGATCTACACCATTTACAAAGATTGCATTGAATGCGTTTTGATAATCTTCACCAAAACGTCCAATAAAATCATTAAGAACCTGTCCTGCACCTTTTTTCTTCTCAGCTTCAAAGCGTTCTAAGAACTCTTCTGCTGAGTTGATTGCTACCTCCTCATCCTCATCATCATTTGTAAAGACACCTAGTTTATAAAGGTCTCTTGATAATGCAGTGAATTGATTAACATCTTCTCCTTCTTCATCATCTTCTTGAACTTGCTCTTCTACCTGCTTTCCTTTTGCAGCTTTAGGAGCTGGAGCTTCATCTTCATCATCTTCTGATTCTTCTCCTCCCAATAAGAAATCTTGAATAGATTTTGCAGCATCTTCTTTTGGAGCTTCATCATCTTCTGTAGGAGCAGCAGCTGCTTTGGGTTTAGCTGCAGGGGCTGGAGGTGTATCTTGTACATCATCCTTAATGTCTTGAATGTCATCTGGGTTGGCAGTAGAACTGTCTGGACCCATCAAATCATTTAACAATTGAGCATTTCCCATCCCCATTTCAAGGGTACCCTCAATACTGAAGTTCCCAAATCCTGGGTTTTCTAAGTCATTGGCCATACGTAGTTGGATTTTTAATTGGTTTTTCTGATATAAAACTATGTTACATTAATGTAATAACAAATAGAATCTCCCCCAAAAGGGGGAATATTCTAGATAATATAGCATTAAAATTTTTTACTCTAACCAAAATGGTTAGGGTTACTTACTTTTTGATGCTCTGTTCTTTGCATTGATCTTTGCAATCTCCAGATCATTTTGTTGATTTTTTAAATCTGCATCAATCTTTTTGTTCTCAATTGCCAATTTATCAGAGGCAATCTTGTTCTTGCTATTAATGTCTTGCATCTTTAATTCATAATCCTTAGTAGCTTTACTTTGTTCATGAATTAATTGATTCATTTCTAGCACGTCTGGAGTGCCTGATTGGTCTGCATCTGATAGAGGTCCACTCTTAGATTCAGCTGCAATCAAGGCAATCTCCTTCTTATTGATACGATCTAGTTCTGCTTGGTAGTTGTCATTAGCAATCTTACCCTCATATTGAGCTTGAGCTTGTTGTAAAGCAGATTCAGCTTGTTTTTGCTGTTGCTCCATAGCTTGTTGCTTCTGCTGCATCTCCTGATCTTGTAGTTGCTCCTGACGTTCTTTCAATGTCTTGAACACTTTCTTCATCTCGCGTACAGAGTTAGTAGTGTACAACTCAATGATGTCATGTAATGAACCACCATTCTGAATAACAGCTTGAGACAATTGACGAATCTCGTTGAATATTTGTCTGTCTTCTGGACGATTAGTTAAGTAAACTTTTAAATCACGGAATTTAAGATCAGCTCCATTTACTTGTACAAATGCTGATTCTCCTTCTGATGTAATGTATGATATAGTAGATTCTGGTTTCTTAGACTCTACATATAATGATGCGTCAATGATTGCTTGATATAACTGACCTAATACATACTCATGTGCCACAAATAATGGCTCTGTTTGCGAGTAAGATTGTTGGATAGCAGTGTTAGTACCTGTAGCAGTTTCAGAGGCTGAGATAGAGCCTAAACGTTGTTTAGACATACCAATAAGTTCCCAACACTCATTCTTCATTTGCACAGCTAAGTTATAACGTGCTTGAATCTCCTGCGTACGTGTAAGGTCAATCTCTCTGTGTTGATTAAATGATGATGGAGACTTTAAGTTCTCTGGACTGTCATCAATAAATACAACACCACGATTACGTGCTTCCATTTCCCAAATGTCAAGAGCATCCTGTGCATCTCCATCTTTAGGAACTGGTACGTGTCTGATAGAAGTTAAATATACCTTACCAACCTCTTTCTCTAATAGTTTGTACAATTGGTTCATACAAACATTATAGATCACCTGGAATGGCTTCATTAAGTCTACAAGAGATTTAGCCTCTGTATTCTTAACCTCATGTACCATACCAATGATTGGGCAGTAGTTTAATAATTTGTAAGGTTTGATGTGATAGATATCTGGACCAATCTTAATACCTTGGTACCATTGATTAACCCATCCCCATTCTAATGAGAGTTCTGTAGGCATTGTGCCACTCTTGTAGTTTTCATCAACTAACAATGATTGCTCATTACCCATCTCATCTAAGAAGATCACCTTACCTACTTTTTTCTTAGAGATCCAATAAGCACGTACAACTACATATTTATAACCAAACGATGATACGTTAGATGTAAGTCCTAAGAAATCCTTTAGTCCATCATCGTTCTCTTTCATTTCTGACTCAATGATCATACGTGTCTGTAACACCAAAGGATCATACGTGTCATAAGTCACAGAGTCAATACCAGGCGATACATCAGGATTACCAAGGTTAGATTCACGTACGTTGATCAAACCATAGTCTTGTAGAGATGAACGTAAGTGATCAATCTCATCCTTAGTTAATTCAGGGAACGTTTCAATAATCTCTGACAATTCCATCACCTGTACAATACCAGCAGCATACGCACCTTGAGCACGTCCTGTTGGATCTGAAATGTATTTACGATCTGGTGTAGTTAGGAACCAAGTATTCTTTGGGTTAGCTACCTCAATATTGTATCCAGTCTTAGAGTTGTCCTCATAGATGTGATAGAACTCACGAGCAGAGATAGTCAAATCTCTAAACGCATCCTCGCTCTTCTCTTTAGTATTAAACTCTGCTTTCTGCGCTGTCAAGACATGATTAGCCCATTTTTCTGCAACAGATGTATACGAGTCAAGTTCTTCTCGCACATGTTCCATTGCCATTTGACTTATCTCCTCATCATCCATTTCTTCACCTTGCATTGCAGCTTGTTGCATAATATGCTGTCTTGCCTCATTCAATACATACTCTTGTAAAATATTTGTCTTGAATTCTAGCTCTTCTGCTTTGGAATCATCATCAAATGCCTTAACTCTAAATGCGTCAGGACGCTTAGAGATCTCACCTACTAACTCATTGATAGGTGTAGTTAAAATAGAATAGTGCTTAACGTAAGCTGGTAAGCTTAAATCAGCAGTTAACATGTCTGTAAAGCTCTTTACTTCTGGCTCTTGGTAAAAGTCCTCCATGCGAAGAATACCTTTTACTAAGTCATAGTTCTTAACAAACGTGTCACGATTCTTTACATACTCAGCATATGCTTTGTTTGCAAAGTAATCCATTGTATTCTTGACCCAACTTTCATCTTGCTTCTCCTTATCAGTTTTAAACTGATCAGGGAAGATGTTCAGGTAAGCATACCTGATTGTTGCATCTTTGGTATATCTAATAATGGCCATTATGTAAACAGTTTTTGTTTATGTTTTCCATTGGCAACAAGGCTTGAACTACCAGTGCCAAATAATCTATTTTGTTTTTTAGGCAAATACATTGCTTGTACTCTACCATCTCCCCCACCACCAATCTTACCCATGATAGGGTCCATCTTCATAGCTTGAGCAATAGCTAACTCTGCTGCAATGATGCGGTCAAAGTTACCATCTTCATTGTACTGAATCATTTCTTCTAGCAATACAGGATCAAAGATCTTAGCCATACCTTTCACTTCTCTAATCACTTCGCCCTCTTCATTAGTTTCTCTTACCAATGATTCTTCAGAATATGTCTTGAGGCAACTATGTAAATAGTTAATGATCTTTTCTGCAGATCTATGAATACCATATTCACGTCTCACTGTAGTATTAGGAACAATCTCTTTTAACCATTCTGGTTGTCTCTCTAAATAGTGAGCATCACCTTTAGACTTCATGTATTCAATGAAACTAATCTCATCATTTTCACAAAGTGTTCTGGCGTTGTAGTATTTGATGAGTAGTCTAGCTTGCTCCTCCCAGGTTTCTTTCTTGTCTGGACGTGCGCAATAGGATGCCACAAACATATCTTGGTATTTCTCACTAGATATGGCATGCATCCTTTTATATATGTACACTGCACCTAATGAACTACTATACTTTGAATTACCCTGACGATAGGGGTCAACTCCTGCTACATATAGTCCATATGGTGGTGATTCAATTGGAAACTCATATATAATAATAGGAGCATCCTTTTGATCTGTGCTTTTAAGAGGGAAGTTGGTGATAGGCATTTTGTCTGTAAACTCATGCTTTATCCCATCACCATCATCATACAATATAACAGGCGTTCCTGTGCGTTCTTGTTGTAATAATCTTGCCTTCTGCCTCTTTGCTCCATCAATATCAAAGATATTTGAGTCTTCATTTAAGAAGATATCATCTACCTCCATAGGGTAGTACATCTTTTCTTTCAAGTAGGCAATTCTATCTCCTGCCTTCTTTAATCTTTCTAAGTTATCTATTGTAATTTTGGTGGCTTTTTCTTCATCACTCACCATCATTTTTACATTATGAAGATCACTGTCAAGTGGAGCATTTAGATAGGCACCAAGAGTTGACTCCTCTTTGGCCTCCATTCTAAATTTATGTGAGATGAAAAGCCCATGTATACGCGCTTCATCTTTAGAATTATTGTACTCTAGGAAGTTATAATTGGACACATCAAACATTAAGCTTTTTGCGTCCATAAATTTCTTCATATCCCCACCAGTACCAGTAAGAATTGGTGAGCAGCCCCAACCAAAGGGTGTTGTGAAACCTGGTACAGCTGCTTGAAAGCCACGTAAGAAAGATCCTTTACCAATCTCATCTATAATTAATCTTCTAGGTTTTGTACCAGCGATGGCTTCTTCATTGTTACCCTCGTCTAAGTTACGTATTAATATTTGTGAGAAGGGGATACGTTCTCCTCCTCTTGTTTTAATTCCTAATGTTACTTGGTTCTTCCAGTTATCCTCTACACGTTGCCATTTCCAAGCCTCTGGTAAGTAGTTAAGTCCTTTGTCAATCTTGTCTGTAATCAGCTTAATATCTGCTGCGTTCAATCCAGCAATAATGTTCTGTGAGTTCTCATCAAAAGTTGCCCCGTGGGAAACATAAGATGCCTCAATAACTGACTTAGCAAAACGTCTGATTCCTAGAATAACTAGTCCTTTGCGATCTCTTTGTGCTCTGTCAATCTCAGATGTTACCACCCATTCATTGTCACGTAGAGAAGGATTAGAATACTTCTGTGCAATACGTCCATATTCATCTATAACGTCCACTTCTGTATGCCATGCATTTAGATGCCAGTATAAGAATGGGTTAATGTAGGTATCTCCCATCATACAGCCATTCTTACACAGCTCTTCATGGAATGCAAAGAAAGCGTCATACTCCTCACTGCCAGGTGTAGGAAGACGCTTTTGATTCATTAACCAGTCCTTATAATCTATCTTATGCAGTTCCATTGCGTTCTTTTAACCACTTATCAGCTTTAGAGCTCATACTTGCTCCACCTCTTACTTCTACCTTAGCCTCCTCTTTCTCACGTAGCTTTTCTACAACCTCTAATAAGGCTAAATAGTTCTTCATGGTCTCTTGAATGAATTTACCTTGGGCTTCAATAGATGCAATTACCATAGGTAATAAGCCTCCTTTGCCTGTAGGTTTCCATTCAATTCTGTCTTTAAGCTCATGCATTGGATTAGCGTCAACATATTGCTTCCAAGAAGCTAGTTGTTGCTCTGCCCATTCAAGCTCTGCGTTAATATATGTAGTTTTCTTTGGTGCTGCCATTAGCTTGGTCGTTTACTTAGTCGTAGCCTAGTCGTCATCCTCGTCGTCCTCATGTAAAATCAAATCAAGATGCATGCCATCGTTGATTATCTTAGCGAGTTCTGATTCATCTGGATGTGGTATATCTAGTGTGAGTTGTGCTTTATACTTCTTGAGAGCATATAGCATCTCTTTATCTGTCATTCCCCATACATCTTTATATTCGCTCAATGCTGTATCTAGATGCCTGCCCATATTATAGCTGGGAAACTCTTCTTTTAACTCTTTGAGGTTTGCGAGGATTTGATCGTAAATTGTCATATTAATTGGTTTAGATCTTCATCTGAAAACTTTGTATTATTCAGATCATCTAAGAAAGGTTCAGAGTTCTCCTCCACCTCTGCCCTTGCTTCTTCTGTTAAATATTCAGTGGAGAATACAATTGCCATCTTGTTATCCTTAGGATCAGGGATCACTATATCAATATAGTCTACTCCTTTTTCATAAAGGTCTGTAAGCATGTCTAACAAGCCCTCTAATTCTATCTTCTGGATAACTTGGATCTTTGACATTATTGTATCTCTTTTTTTAATAATTCTTCTTCAGCCATATTTTCAATATGTGGAAGCCATTTATTCTCTGGACATCCACATGACAAACATGCACTCTTTGCTTCTAGATTACATCCACACTGTACACAATGTGCATCAAATCGTAAAGGAACATTGTGATGCTTAGAGTGATTTGGACACTCATCACATATCTTCAATCTCTCTTCTGAAACCTGCTTAATAGCATCCTTGATTTCAGAGGGAGGAACTAACTTATTACGCCATCCCTCATATATTTGGCTAAAGTTCATAATTATCTATAGTTGGTTTAATCAATTCTATTTGCCTTGTCACTTCTGTCAGCATCTTTGTATGTCTCCTGACCACGTCTTCACTAATGTCTGGACTAGCAAGCATGTCTTCTGAGGCTTTCTTTTTCGCTTCCCATTTAGCAAGCTTCTTTTTAGCCTTATTCTGGTTATACATAAACTTCCCAAACCCAGAGATCTCTATAGAGCTATTCAAATCCATTGCCTCATTAGCACTCTGAAACTGATGATTAACAACAGCCTCAATGATTTTCTCGTTCTTTGCTAATTTCACTGTCAATGTTCTAATCAAAAACTCCTTGACAGACATGGACATTGGCTTATTCATTATGCTCTAGCTTTACCTCTAATGTAATGTTATTTGAGAATGGAAGAATGATAACAGGATTCACCTTGATCTTTGTCCCATCCTTAACAAACACTCCCATCTTCTTTAACTTGCTGATGATGTTGTTAATTGTAGGACTCGTAGAATTATACTTCTTGCAAAAATCTTCTCTGATTGTAGAATAGGAAATATTTCCCCTAATAGCTGTAAACGCTACAAGCTGCACCTCTCGTTGTGTAAGCTTAAGATCATTAATCGTTGACAGCAATGAGTAGTATTTCTCTGCCATAGCATAGTCATCTTCCACCTTACGTAGAAATCTCTGAACGATTATCTTCTTCTCAGACTTATTCATATTTAGTTTGGGGCAAATATATGTATAATGTTTGGAATTTCAATACTGTGTAAAGAATTCCTTTGCTATATTATGTATTATATTTTGTAAAAACAAATGAAAGCTTAAATATTAAAACATCAACTTCCACCTTCATTACAGAATAATTACTTAGAGATCTACTAATAAACCTTATCCCTAATCCAAAATCCTTATAACTATTAAGTGTTAAAACTATCATATGTCATGACCTTTTAGAAACCCACGTGTATTACAATCCCCCCCTTCCCCCCCAAAGGTAGGAAAACTTTTTTTAAAAATCCTACACCCCCCAAAATTTTCAAAATTTTAAAATCCATTGTGTGTATACCCCCTGAGGTTACTGCCTATTGAAACCCCTCGCATGAAATAGCACATTGGGGTGGCCCCCCAGGTGCTTTATTATTCACATCAAAACTCATATAGCCATGCCAAGTCCAAAAACAAAAGCACCAGCCTCAAAGGCTGCTCGCGCTACTGCGCCAACCATCAATCCAAATCTTCAATTCTTCAATTTGAAGACTTACTCTCGCGAGCCATTGCAAGAGATTGGTACTATCCGTACCATCTTTGGCAATGACGCAGAGTTGGAGTTTGTTCCACGCAACTACAACTCTGACGAGAACATTTACTTTGTGCTGACAATGCCTGACGGCAAATCAGCAACAGTTTCATGTTCCATGCCTGTCAGCGAGTTGTTGCGTTCCAACCAGCTGACCCTTGGTCAAGCTGCTAACCTGCCTGTTGTTTTGCGCACCTTGAAATTGGGCGCAAACGCAGGTCAGCAACGCCCAATGGTCGTGTTGCCCTCTGACGAGAGCAATCGCAAGCAGGGTGGCAAGCTTGGCGACATGGACGATAGCGTCTTTGACCCATCGTCTGTCAGCAAAGCTTTTGCTGCACCAGCTTGGTAAGACCAAGCAACTGATGCATAAGGGGGACTTTGTCCCTCTTATACATTGGGTGGGAAGCTTGAAACGCTTCATTGGGTGGGATTATTAGAAAAGTACAACGCTTTTTAAAAAATCCTCGAGGATATTTTTCTCATTTCTTAAAATAGTACAAATTATTTAGAACTTTTGTGTGAATGTAAATGTGGGTGTATGACCTCTGCATGTATTTTATACCTTGTCAGGATAACACAAACATATACATTACACATAGTTCTTATAGCATTAATCAATAACATTCAGTCATGAAAACATTATTAACAGAATACGCAGAACAAATAGGACGTATTATACTTCCTCATCTCATTGATGGTAAGGTTTGTCTCTTTGATGAGATAACAAGAACTTATACATTATTTGGACCTACAAAGCATACAAAGATATCAGATGATTTTAATCCTGATAACTATTGTATATTGCACGACTATCATAGCACTATTGGTTATTCCACGCCAGGAATGGTTAGGAATTACAAGGTGAACAAAGCATATAGAGCATATAAAGAGAATCAGTTAAATAATAATAGATAATGAGCAATATACATTTTGATAACCAGGAGTTGTTCTGTAAGAATAACAATGTTCCATTATTTGCATACAAGTCATGCAATCATTCATATCCATGGATGGAGAATAACGAGAAGTATAACAATCTTCAAACATTGAGTGAAATGTTAGTTGAGAGATATGGTGATGAAGAGGCATTTATTGTTTCTTCATCCACACATATAACAAGTTGTCCTGTATGTAGTAGAAGTTGGTGTGATTAATATGGAAAAGATGACAGAAGCACAACAAAACATCAAGGATGTATTAGGTGATCAGTTCCCAAAGATAAGATATATATCATATTTGAGAAAAGCACTTAATCATCCAAGTGATGTGTTTAATAGATTAATTTCATTAATGTTGAAATTAGAATCGTCAGAAGTCGAGAAGCTTATAGACGCAGTGGATATATTTGATAAGTATTTCCCAGATGACAATGATGGTTGGAAGACATGGATGTTTAACAGTAAATAATAAAGATATGTCACAACAAATTGACAAATTGTATGCACTACGAGATGTTGTAGCTGCACAAGAAGGATTAACTAATGATGATATTGACACTATCAATTCTATCATTAGTGAGAGAATCTCTATTCTTAATGAAGAGAGATGCATGAATCAAGAGGAAATAGATCTTCTTGATAGCGAAAGGTATTATATGACCTTTTAATTATAAAGTCTGGATGATTGGTCTATTAGGAATGCTAAATTGGTAGATAGAGAGATTTCTAATGCAGGTTCAACTCCTGCCCAGACTTCCATTTTTTAACCTTTTAATAATTAATCAAATGAAGAGTATCGCATTACTAGGCATCTATTTGATGTCATTTGTCATCATTTATATGATGCTATCGCTTGTTGGTCTAGTGTTTAGTAACACTAGTTATGTAGACATATTACACAGTGGTAATTGGTCTATGATTTATAGTTTATTCTTTGGTTGGTGGATGAGTATATTTCCAGCTAAAGAGTATTACATGCAGAATGAAGAGTATTTTGATACTAAAGTATTTTAACATGTTAGTTACACGAAAGAGCAGAATATCAGGTCAGGAGAACACTCTTGACCTTGACATAACAACAGAACAGTTGTTTAGAGTAAATACAGGTGCTGAATTGATACAGAATATTGTACCACATTTATCACCTAGTGATCGAGAGTTTCTTATTACAGGCATTACGTCAGAAGAATGGGATAAACTCTTTGGTGACATTGACAATTAATATAGCATTATTTAACTTTTAAAATTTAAAACAGTGAAAGCAGAAGATTTAAACCAAGAAGAATTAGATTATTTAGTAAAGTGTCATCATCAACGTCAAGCACTTGCTGCTTGTATTGTGGGTGTGATGGAATCACCAGCTACAACAGATGAGCTGATTAAAGTGAAGAATGGATTGTTAGGCGTGTTCATGCAAATGATTACTGTCGCACCAATACATGATTCTCTTGACCAGGACATGGCTACAGCAATGAAGAACTTTTGTGCTGAGCAAATTGAGATTGGTGAACTGTTAGAAGGCATGAACTAATGACAAGATTTAATTACATATTGCCAATGCTAGTGGGAGTGCTAGCATTTGCTAACTTTTTATGGATGATTGCAATTGCATTCTATGGATTAGCAACTTTCTCATTCTTTTTATCATTGACATCATTAGGTGTTGCAATGGTTGAACTTGATAAGTATAGAAATTATTCAGAGAGGGAATTTGATTAATGCATGATAGTTTATAAAGGGTCAGGACAATGTCTTGACTCTTTTTATGTTTATGTATTTTCACAATCTAATAAATATAACCATGAAAAAAGTAAGATTAAGATTAACTGTCACACAGTATTACGATTTTGTACAGATTGCCAAATTTGCATTTGTTACACTAGGTGTATCAAAGGGAATGGTAGTCATTGAAGCAAATGTTGAACTATTAAAACAAATTGGATATTAAAATGAGAAATCAATCAAACGAGCTAATACGCATAGCTAAAGAATTACGCAACCATTTTGACTCATTAAACATTGAAGTTGATGAGAAAATTGGTGAGAACATTACTCTGTCAAACAATTTAAGAGTGCATTACAATCCAAAGCACAATTATATGCATGCAGATTTGTCAACATGGCCACACACCATCATGGTTTCATTGTTTGAGCACACTGGTTATAGTAATAACACTGTGACTATCAATGTTGAAAAGGTCACTGATGAAGATTTAGATAACACAATATTGTTATTTAGTCAAGATGTTGCTACATTTATAGGCTCAAACATGTATAAAGAAGATGTACCAGCCAACTAAATTGATTTATAACTCATACCAGCCTTCACAATTGGAGGTTGGTATGCTGTTTGCAATGAGTGTCACGCTCGAGGATAACTCATATCTGCATGTTCATAAGCTTGAAGCTATTCCAAGAGATATTGAAGCATATCTTACAGAGAATGGTTATCCTGTCAAGCCCTATTTAGTTAAATCAATTGATAGTAATCCTGATGTACCACCAGTCATTTTAGCATATCCAGACCAATTAGGTTGGATAGAACAAGAAGGACTGTTGTATGAATTCACCATTGATGATATGAATTATATATCATTACATGATGAAGGATATGTCTATGTGTATACAGATGATGAAACTGATGAGCTTGTATTAGAAGATGGTAAAGCTGTGCTTGCATATTGTGATTATGTCAACATGATTGATAATGATTGGATGGATGATGACATCGATTGGAATGATGAGTCATGGCAATGGGAAAAGTAAACTTAAATAAAACAAATATGTCTATTAAAACACGCGTAGGACGATTGGTAGAAGTTATCAATCAGAACAAAAAGAAAGGTGCAGCTGATGTATATCACTCTGTATTGTTAAAAGCTGAAACAGGTGGAGTACAAGAGTTCTTGTTCACCACAGTTGAGCTAAATGTAGCATTCTCACGTGCTCGTAAGAATGTTGAGGATACATTAGAACAAAGCTTTTTCTCTAAAATTGTAGACTAATGAAGAAGTTACTAGTGTTCTTGCTATTATCTGGGTGTACAACGTACAAGGTACGTGTAGTGCATCGCAATGATGGTGTTATATTATATACACCTATGCAACGTAAAAGATTACAATGGAAAGAACATTGGTATACATATCATTCATTAAATGATGCAAAACAATTAATTAATGTTTGGAAAGGCCAAAATCAAAAGATAAAACAGCATTATATAAGAATAAAATGACAGAGAAAATTAAAGAATTCATAATCGCAGCAGTTATAACTGTAGCAATTGTATATTATGTATTAAGGCTGTTTGCTTTCTTATATGTGTACAGTGGATCAATGTCTGATGCTCAAATCAAGCACAGACCAGCTATTGAACAGGCACATCTTAAAGCAGAACATTTAAGACATGGGAAGAGTAACAAGAAATAAGGGAACAACTGTAGTTGAGTGTTATCATCCAACAAAAGATGATATCTATTGTGACATCATGGTTAAGTGGAGATACTATCGTGAAGAAGAATCATTTGATGAGCCTGAAGATGAGGAGTATACATTTGACAGTGTCAAGATAGTGTCATATTGTGGACAACCTGCTCAAGACATGGAGATTCCTGATTGGATAGATTGGGATTTTGTACAAGAACAAGTCGAGGAAGATCAAATATCTAGCGATGGTTGGTAGGTACAGAAGCACACATCAAACAACATGTGTAAGATGTGGTCATGAACATGATAAGGATTTACTTATTAACATGTACAAAGCGTATGGTAAAGATACTATGCCTCTTGTATGTGATAATTGTAAAGAACGTAATCGTGTTAGAATAACAAAGAAAGGTTTAATTGGGCTGTATATACCAAGTAATAACAAACTTGAGAAAGACAAATGTAGACCAACAATCAAACAACACAGAATGAACTGTGTCTATTGTCAGCATGAATTAGAAATGAAAGATGCTGAATTCTTATTGAAACATAAGAATATAAGTAGAGCAGTGTGTTCAAAGTGTAAGAATAGATTGATGGTACGTAGGACTGTCAAAGGTTTTTATTCAGTGTATGCAGCAGAAAAACAAAATTTAATTATTAAAAAACATGTCAAAATTAACATTTAACGTAAAAGATTATAACACTAATCAATATTCTGTAGAAACTATTGATGGTGAGAAAGTAACTATTGTATCAGTTGATGAAAAGCGCAATGCTGTGTTTGGATTCTATGGTAAGGATGAGAAACCATGTTACTGGGATCTACAGGGTAACTATTTTCCTGAAGGTGCAGTATCAAGTGACAGTGATTTAGTGTTAATTCCTAAGCGCGTTACTGTCCATGTTAATATTACACGTAACAAGTATGGTAAGATTGATTGCTATGCTAGCACAAAAGGCAAAGCAAGAGTTTATCGTGGTAGTACATTGTTGAAGTATTTAACAATAGAAGTTGATGAGTAAGCATCCTGTATTTTATGTTTTAATAATAGCAGCTATCATATTGGTAGCTGCTTTAATTAATAGATTATGAACACACAAGAAATAGAATCACCAGAAGTAGTTAAAGCTATTGTTAGCATGTATGCTAATATAGATAATCAACTACAAATTGAGCACATGCGTAGCAAGAGACAATATCTTGAGAAATGGAACTTGAAAGAGATTAAGACTAACAAACCTAGAACAGCAATAGAATCATGAAATCAGATAAAGGTTTTATAGTATTATCTTTTGGAGTATTATTTTCATTGACAGTTATCGCTTATGGTTTAGCAACTAACAAAGCTAAACAAGAAGAAGAAGCTCCAGTGTTGTCCAAATGTGATAGTCTTATTATGGTTACAGACTCATTGTCTAAAAGAGTTATAAAACAAAATAGACAACTGAATCAGTATAAGATAGGATTGTTTTACTTGAGAGATAAAGACAAGGAAGCATATGATTATGCAATCAATGCTGGTAATTTAAAATTTGACGATGGTCTATGAAAGTACTTATATATGACATAGAAACGATGCAAGAGTTATTTCTCTTGACAACGTACAATCCTGATACCAATGAGTATACAGAGTTTATGGTTAGTAGATGGCACAATCAACTTGCAGGTTTAGCAAAATATGTTGAAGAACATAATGAACACTATTGGGTTGGCTATAATAACCTTGGCTTTGATGCTCAAGTGGTAGAATGGATATTGCGTAATCATGAGAACTGGCATGAGTTGTCTGGTCTTGATATATGTGCAAAGATATCTCAAAAAGCACAGGACGTGATTCATGATAGAAACTATGATGTATTCCCTGAATACAGAGAGTTTGATCTAACGTCCAAGCAGATAGATTTGTTTAAGGTGAATCACTACGACAATAAGAATCGTATGGTTAGCCTTAAACGTCTTGAGTTTGAGATGGATCTGGAGAACATTGAAGAGATGCCTATTCATCATACAAAGTTGAATATGACTCAAGATGATATCCAGGTCACTCGTGATTATTGTAAGAATGACGTGTATGCAACTTATGAGTTCTTTAAGGTTACAACAGGCAACACTGAACATCCATTGTACAAAGACAACAATCAGATACAGTTAAGAATGGATATACAAGAAGAATTTGGTATTCCTTGTCTAAACTATTCTGATAGTAAGATTGGTGATGAGATGATTAAGAAGTTTTATTGTGAAGAGAAGCGCATCATGTTGGGTGAGTTACCAAAGAAAGGATTCTTCAGAAAAGAAATCAGAGTAAAGAACTGTATTGCCAAGTATGTTACATTCAAAACACCACAATTACAGAACTTTCTCAAGACAGTGAAGTATCTCACGCTTGGTCTTAATGATGATTTTAAAGAAGTTATTAATTTCTATGACAACACTTATACGTTTGCTAAAGGTGGACTCCACACAGAAAACAAGCCAGAGATATTTGAGGCTGATGAGGAATATGAAATCATTGATTGGGATGTTAGCAGTTATTATCCTGCTATTATTATCAATAATGGTCGCTATCCTGCACACCTTGGTAAAGAGTTTCTGCGTGGTTATACTAATATGTATCAAAGGCGTCTTGAACTTAAGCCACAAGCTAAAAAAGATAAACGCATTGCAGGTATTGTTGGGGCTCTTAAGCTTGCTGTCAATTCTGTATATGGTAAATCTTCTGATATGCAGTCCTGGATCTACGACAGACAACTTACTATGTTCACTACTATTACTGGAGAGCTTAGCTTGCTTATGCTTATTGAAGCGTATGAACTAGCTGGCATACATGTAATATCAGCAAACACAGATGGTGTAACAATTAGAATTAAGAAAACAGACCTTGATAAGATGCATGAGATTAATGCATGGTGGTCACAATTAACAGAATATGAGCTCGAAAGAACTGATTATGCAAAGATTATCTTCTCAACAGTCAATGATTATCTTGCAATTAAAACAAATGGAGATGTCAAGAAGAAAGGCGACTTTCTCACTGACTTTGAGTTGCATAAAAATAAGTCTGCTAGGATTGTTCCTATGGCTCTTGAACAGTACTTCATTAATAACATACCTGTTGATGACACCATTCGCAATCATAGAAACATATTTGATTTTGCTATGCGTCAAAGAGCTACACGAGACTTCCATTTTGAAGGTAAATCTGACAAAGGAACGACAATCTATAACAAACTTATTAGGTTTTACGTCTCTAACACAGGAGAAAAGCTATTAAAGGTTAAGAATGCAGATTCTACATCAGGTGCAGCACCTATATCACAAGTGGAAGCTGGTGAATGGGTCATGACAGTGTGTAATCATTTGACATCAGATCATTCTCTAGACAACATTAATCATTCTTATTACATAGAACGAGCAGAAAAGATTATTAACAAAATCAGTTACAATGGTAAGAGAAGACCATTTGTAGCACATAACCAATTAAGTTTATTTTAAAATGGCAGGAACAGACAAACAGCGTGAAGAGATTAACAGGAAGTTAGTCGCCATGCAAATGGAAATGATAGGTAAAACCTATGAAGATGCTATGGACACACCAGAATTCTGGAGAGTGTACACCATGACAACACAACAATCAGAAGAGTGGCGTAAGAAAGCTTTACAATTAGTCAAGAAGACATTCAAGGTTAATGCTACTAAAGCAAAAACCATCATTACATCATTTGAATTACTCTTGGGTTTACGTATTGATGACAATTTCTATGAAGAAGTTGTTATTCCTACTACCACAACTACCACCACATTGGTATTTAAACCAATTAAGAAGAAGTTAACATTCTGGCAGAAGGTCAGGAAGTTTTTTATTGGATATGTATAATTATACCCAAATAGGTATAATGTTTCACTAAAGTACAACTTTTATACCCTTATGGGTACAGCCTCAGAGAAATCTGGGGCTTTTTCTTTTTATTATGGAAAAACAACTATTTATTATTGATGGCTATCGCATATGGGCATGCACCTATGAAGAAGCACAACAACAGTATCAAATGATTCTTAAATTTTAAATCTTAAAACAATGGGAGCACAACATTTTATCGTAAGACAAAAAGCAAGCAGTCCACAAGAGGCGTTTAGACTTGCACAAGAAACAGCAATTAGTGAGTATGGTAATGATCCATACAATGGTACAGTTAGCACATGTCATCACTGTGGTGATTTTACTAAACTCTTTCATCAGAGTGGTAAAGAGAAGAAGGAATTCATCAATGACATCCTGCATAAAGCTTCAAAGCGTGATTGTTACGTTATTGAAGAGACAGCACCTGTTAAGAACATGAATAAGATTAGATCTTATGTTGAGCACAAGATTGTTAAAGGCACCAGTAAATGGGAGCTTCAATACAATGTGTACACTGGTATGGATGATAGACAATTGAAGTCATTCAAGACCAAGACTGATGCTGTTAAGTTTGCTCGTGAGCACACAGAGAAGACACAAGACACTACATTTGTACGTATGGAGAAAGTTCTTGTTAATCAAGATGCAAACGTTGCTTGTATTAAGTATAAGCGATCTACACAAGAAAGAGATGGTGTATATGTAATCTTTGGTGTAGCAGCATGTTAGCAATATTTGCATTCTTCATGGGTATAATTGTAGGTATGAGAATTCACAGCTTATTAGATAAGGATGATGAATAAACTATGCTTGCTATTGATGTTGGGAGTAACATCATGTAAAAAAGAGGAACGTAAGGTTGAGTCATATCAGCCTTACAAACCTTTTGCTATTGTTGTAGAAGAAACAACATGGGATGGTTATAGAGAAGGTACTAAAATCGTAAGAAAATGACTAATGTAATAATGTCACAATGTATAACAGTTTATCTTATAGGATTCTTTGTTACATTAATTGTACATAAATGGTTAAGGATAGCAACACGATTATCAATTGTTTTATCAATTGTTTGGATGTCAACATTACCTCTTATCATTATGGCAACAATTATGTGCATTGTTGATATATTTAATGAACGATTTTTAAAGTATAAACAATAAAACAATGCAAGAACTAATATGGAACACTGGAAATCCTGATGAAGAAGGATTATATATCTGTGACTTAGGTCCTTATGCTGGAGTACAGTTAGGACGATGGACTGGTGATGTATGGATTTTGTTTGAGAATAGAGTAATGCCTGTTTGGGGTTGGCTTCCAAGACCAAAGTATAAACAAAAAGACAATGGCTGATATTGCAATGTGTCAAGACAAGAAGTGTCCTATGAAGCATGACTGCTATAGGTACACAGCACCATGGAATCCATTTAGACAAACCATTCTAAGTGAATCACCTCGTGAAGAGGGTAAGTATTATTGTAAGGAGTTCTGGGATAACACAGGACGTACGTTAGATGTAAAGTTCAGAGAATATGAGAAAGAAGAAAAAAAGATCTAATGGAAGAGCTGGTGAAAAAGCTATTCAAAATGCCCTAGATAAAGGATATATAACCAAAGAACAAGTGTTAGAATATCGCAAGCTTCAGGGACAGAAAGAGGCTAAGAAACAACAGCTTAAAAAGGACCTTAAATTCAAAAAACCAGCTAGAATAATCTATGGTTTAAACACAAATTCAATGTAAGATGGAAAACAACATTAAAAAATCCATAGAGAACATATTGTTATATTCTCTCATAGAAGAACGCAATAGTTTAGAAGAGTTAATCTTCACAAACTTTGATGTAGATGTATGTAAATGGTCAGATGAACGCTTATACAATTACTGTATGAATCAAGGCATAGACCACATATGGACAGATTTTCACAATTTAGCTTTATTATTAAAATCATGACACACATAGAAGACTACGAGCTAGAAGCTCAGAAAGATTTAGTATATTTACAAGAGGAAATGCTTGAGTTTTATAACTCACTAAACCATGCTAATGACCCTCAAATTGAGGTGTTTATGGCTGATTCAATACATCTAGGTGTGTTAGAATCACTGCAAGAAAAAGCAAAGGTGAATGTATGCATTCCTGAAAGTTTAATTAAGAAAATAGATCGCAGAATTAAGAGAACTTATGAACGTAAAATTAACACTCTTTCATTTTAAAGAGCTGCTTAAATCTGGATTTACACTTGACATGATCTTCCTCCTTAAACTAGTGGAGGAAGGTCATGATATTAAGGAAGTCTGTAAGGGTAATCCCAAGATGGAGATAATATGTCAAGGCGTATATCGTAAAGGATTAGTATCAGGAGATAACAAGATAACTCTTACAGGTAAGAATGTGTTGAAGTTCCTCAAAGAAGCTGAACCAAAGGATAAAATCATCAAGAAGAAACCAGCAACTGAAGACTTCAAAAGATGGTGGAAAGCTTTTCCTGGTACAGACACATTTAGACATAAGAACAAAGTGTTTAATGGTACAAGGTCTTTAAGAAGAGATGAGGAGAACTGTAGGCTCAAATTCAACGCTATTCTATCAGAAGGTGAATACACAGCTGATGATTTGATTGCAGCATTGGAGTTTGATGTATTACAGAAGAAAGAGAATTCTGTAAAGAACAACGATAACAAGTTAAGATTCATGCAGAATAGTCTTACATATCTCAATCAGAGAAGCTTTGAACCATTCATTGAACTTGTAAGAGAAGGAATTACAATTGTAGAAACTAATAAACCAGCAGGAGGCACAGACATATGATATTTGAAGATTTAGCCAGAGCTGTTAAGGATGGCCTGGAAGGAAAGAGTAGTGGTATACCTATGGGATTTGATAGACTAAACAGATACATAGGCATTAGACGCTCAATGTATACATTGGTAGGTGGACTAACTGGTTCTGGTAAGACTTCATTCATTGATGATGCTTATGTACTCAATCCATTTGATTGGTATATATCTAAGGAAGGACAAGCATCAGGAATCAAGCTCAAAATCATTTATAGATCTATGGAGCGTAGTAAAACCTACAAGATGGCAAAGTGGATTAGTAGAAAGATCTTTCTAGATCATGGTATTACTATCACTGTGTCTAAACTATTAGGTTGGTCCAAAGAGAAGATGACTGATGAAGAGTATCAAATGTTTCTAACATATGAAAGTTACATTGAGAAGATGAAAGATGTCATTACAATCATTGATGGTCCAGACAATCCTATTGGTATAGCTACTCAATTGAGAGAGCATGCAGAAGCAAATGGTAGAATAGAAGAAGTTGATAAGTATAATAGAAAGTATATTCCTAATGATCCTAATGAGATAACTATTGTCATCATTGATCACATTGGTCTATTGAAACTTACCAAGGAACTATCTACCAAGAAGCAAGCAATTGATAAGATGTCTGATGAGCTACGATATGCTCGTGACTTCTATGGATACACGCCAGTGGTTGTTAGTCAATTCAATCGTGACATTTCTAATCCTATCAGGATTAAGAATGGTGATGTGGAACCACAGCTAGAAGATTTTGCAGAGAGTTCATCTACGCAGAATGACGCTGATGTGGTACTGGCATTGTTTGATCCTATGCGTTATAAAGTTGAAGACCCTAGTGGTTACCAGCTAGATAAGCTTAAGGATGAATTTGGTGCTAAATACTTTAGATCACTTAGACTAATTAAGAATAGTTATGGTGAGGATGATGTCAGAATAGGACTAGGTTTCTTGGGCCAGATAGGTATGTTCAAAGAACTGCCACGCATGAAGAACATGTCTGAATATGACTATCAGTCTGTAGTTAACAAAACATATTTCTTACAATAATGAATCTTAGAGATCAAAGACAGAAAGAGTTTGCTGAGGTCTGGATGGCAAAGAAGTGGGGAATCCTCAATCTATGTCCCAGGTTTGGCAAAATCTATACGACAATTAACATACTAGAGAAGTTTAATCCTGATATATCTATCTTGATTGCTTATCCAGATGTTAAGATTAAAGACTCGTGGGAAGAAGACTTCAAAGCGAGAGGTTACAACAATCCTAACATTACGTATACAACACATCTATCGATGCATAAGCATACATTAAACATGTATGACATTGTAATCATAGATGAGATACACTTGTTAAGTGATGCACAGCTTGATGCTGCGTATGATTTGACACTGATTAACCATCAAGTGTTAGGATTGACAGGAACTCTATCCTCCTGGACAGAATCAGAGATAGAAACAAGATTGGATCTTCCAGTACTAGCATACTATCCTATTGAACAAGCTATAGAAGAAGGGGTTATTGTTGACTATGAAATAACAGTGGTCAAGGTCCCATTAGATAACAAGAAAGCTTTAACAGTTAAGGGTAAGTCTAGAACAGAGAAGAAACATTTTGATGCATGTTCATGGGTGATAGATCAAATGGAACGTCAAGGTAAGAACACCATGATGCTACGCCTAAAAAGAATGCGTATTATACAGAGCAGCATAGCTAAGTTAGAAATAACTAAGAGGATATTGAAGAAGTATAATGACGAACGCATTCTGGTATTCTGTGGTACTACAGACATGGCTGATAGCCTAGGTATACCATCTCATCATAGTAAATCAAAGAACAGTGATCTGTTTGAGAAGTTTGCATCAGGTGAGGGTAATCACATGGCTGTTGTCAAGATTGGTAACACAGGAGTTACATACAAGCCACTGAATAAAGTGATACTTAATTACTTTGATAGTAATGCAGAGAATCTAGCTCAAAAGGTAAATAGATGCATGGCAATGGAATACAACAATCCAGACAAGAAAGCACAGATTTATATCATTTCTACCAATGAGCCAGTAGAAGAAAAATGGCTAAATAAAGCCCTAGAATTCTTTGACAAAAACAAGATTAAAGTTGTCAATATCGCGTAAATTTGGTATATTGTATTACATTTTCAACTAAATATTTAAAACATGGCAAGCAAGCTTATTGGGATCGTAGGATCCACTGGTACAGGTAAATCAACCTCTATCAAACACCTAGATCCAAAGGAAACGTACATTATTAATGTAGCAAAGAAAGAATTACCTTTCAAGGGAGCTGAGAAGCTCTACAACGCAGAGAACAAGAACTACAAAGAGTTAGATGATGCTGTTGAAATCACACGTCTACTCAAAAACATCTCTGAAAAAGCACCACATATTAAGAACATTGTGATTGAAGATTCAAACTACATCATGGGTTTTAATATTGTGTCACGAGCAACAGAAGTAGGATTTACCAAGTTTAGCATTATGGCTAGAGATATGGTAGCCTTATTTCAAGAAGCACGTAAACTACGTGAAGATTTGAAAGTATTCTATTTCACACACCCTGAAACTATTGAGGAGCAAGGTGAGGTAACAGGATACAAGATCAAGACTGCTGGTAAGTTAATTGATAATCAAATTGTATTAGAGGGCTTATTGACTATTTGTCTTTACGCATTTGTAGAGGAGAATAAAGATGGCACTTGCACGTATAACTTTATAACCAATAGGTTTAGAAAGTTCCCAGCTAAGAGTCCTGATGGTATGTTTGCAGACATCAAGATTCCTAACAACTTACAACTAGTTGCAGACACTATTGACGAGTATTATAACTAATTTTTAATTTTTAAACACAGAAACCATGGCAATTGCAGGTAAAAAAAGAGAAACTACATCAAACAATGTAGAATTTACAAAAAAAGTAGGTGTATTTGAAGGAAAGGTAATCGCTATCAATCCAACAGCTCAAGAGTACAAAGAGATTCTTGATATTGAGTTAAAGGAAGACAGCAAAGCTACTGACTATTTGGGTAAGACTGCTGAAGGATTTGACAAAGTACGTATTGACGTATGGTTACAAGATGTCAAGTCTGATTTCAAACAGAAGGTTACATTCTGGTTAGAAGATGTTAAGAAGTTGAGTAATGATAAATTGAAGAAGCAGTATATTAACAATGTTGGTATCACTTCTTGGGCTACTGATGAATCAGAGTTACGCTCTTGGTTTGTTGCGCGTCCATATCGTATAGCTTATGTAGGTGAGGAGGATTTCTTATCTTTCTTGCGTATTTGGTTAGGTGGTATTGACTTCAGAGATGAGTCTGCTCAATTGCAATTAGATTGGAAGAAAGTTATCGCTGGTAACTTGACAGAGTGGAAAGATGAGATTGATGGTGAGTGGTGCCAAACTGTTGGTGCATTAGCTACTATCAAGACCACTGAAAAAGATGGTGAGGCTAAATCTTTCCAAGAGATTTACAACAAAGCATTCTTCCCAGGTTATTCTATTAAGAACATGCGCATGATTGATTACAACAATGCAGATGTAGTGCGTGGTCTTGAATTCAAGAAATCTAATGAATTGAAGATGCATGAGAAGTTTGTAATTAAGGTGGCAGGTGAGTATGGATGTAAGCATTATTATACATTCAACGAGCTATCTGATTATGATCCAGATACAAACCTAGTTGAATCAGATAAGTTTATATCTGAAGATGGTTCTGATTTCTTATAATCTATAACACTAATAAATGAAAAGCCCAGTCAAACGATTGGGCTTTCTTTTTGAATCATGGCAATAGTTGGAGTAAAAAGAGAGAGTCCTATAAGTATTGATAGGATATTGAGCAAGATTACAGAGTATGATATTTTCAAATACTACATGCCATTTTCTAATTGGGAAGTCAATGTGATTACATTCTCTCCATTTAGAAATGAGACACATCCATCTTTCATGATTGGTAATAAGAATGGTAGATTGACATTCATTGACTTTGCTGACACTAGTAAGCGTGGATCAGCATTTGACTTTGTGATGATGTTATTCAACATTAGAGACATCCAGGAGGTGTTTAGACTGATTGATAGAGACTTTGGTCTAGGCTTCACAAAGCAAACTGATACAAGACAATATAAGCGCATCATAAGTGAGTATAAACAACCTGACATTATTAAAGTGTATTCTAAAATACAAGTTATAACAAGGGCGTTCACTAATGATGAGCTAGCATATTGGAACCAGTTTCATTTGGGTCTTGATGATCTGAAAGCAAACAATGTTTATGCTGTCAACAAGGTTTATCTTAACAAGCAACTATTTCCTTGTGCTCTTACAGAGATGAGGTTTGGTTATTTGTATGGTGAACATTGGAAGATCTATCGTCCTTATGCTAAAGACAAGAAGAACAAATGGGTACCAAACAATGTACCTATCACTGCTATGGATGGTAAAGATGATATCAAACAGTGTGATGTAGCGTTTATCAATAAATCAAAGAAGGATTATATGGTTATGAAGAAACTATTCCCTACAAGCTGTGCAGTACAGAATGAGGGTTTGGGTTGCTTCTCTAATGAGAATGTAGAGTATATCAAGACAAACTCTGCTAGTCAGATATTATCATTTGACAGCGATGCAACAGGTGTACAGAATTCCAAAGAGATATGTAAGAAGTTTGGATTTGATTATTGTAATGTGCCCAGGAAGTATTTATCTGAGGGCATTAAGGATTGGGCTGATTTAGCAAAGGTCCATGGTATGCAAGCAATAGAAGACTATTTAAAGTATAGACAATTAATATGAACATAGAACAGTTAGCAGTTGCACTAGAAGAACTAACCTATGAGATTCAGCAAGAGACTGAATGGTTAGAAACTACAGAGGGAGATTCTGTAGAGTGCATAGGTATTGAAAATTTAGAAGGAATATTATCAAAATTTTTTGGAGTTAAATTAAACATATCACAGTCATGAAAAGAACAGACTACACAAGCCTGAAGCATTTAGTAACAGAAGTACCAGTGCCTCAGCAAACAAGAACTTACAAGCCAGTTAGTAATGCACAGTTAATTGATCTTACATTAGAATCAATTGAGAAAGCAGGATTTAATCTTGACAAAGAAGCATACACACTAGCAGGTGATGGTCAGGTAGCAACAGGTAAATTTACCTTGAGCAATGTACAAGATAGCGAGATGCAGATTCAAATTGCATGGCAAAACAGTTACAATCGTATGGTGAGCTTGAAGTTTGCTATTGGTGTACGAGTGTTTGTTTGTGAGAATGGATGCGTATCTGGTGACATGGGTACATTCAGAAAGAAGCATCAGGGCTCTATTCAAGAGTTTACACCAACAGCTATCTCTGAGTATATCAAGAGTGCGGGTGATGCATTCCGTGAGATGCAAGTACAACGTGAGTTGATGAAGCAGATTGATCTTACAAAGCGTCAGCAAGGTGAGCTATTAGGTAGAATGGTGTTTGAAGAGAACATCATCTCCACTATGCAGCTTAACATCATTCGCAAGGAGTTAACTAGACCTTCTTATGATTATGGTGTTCAAGATACATTATGGGATTTGTATCAGCATACAACACACTCTATGAAGGAAGTGCATCCAGGAACATGGATGAGTGACCACATGGATGCCCATAGTTTCTTTGTCAATGCACAAGGTGAGTTGATTACAAACACTAAACCAGCTATTGTTACTGTGTCACCATTTAGTGAATATGAACGATTAGAATTATCATTATAATGAATTGGGAAAAGTTTAAGGATTTATTTCACGAGAGCTGGCACGAGAAGATGAGACCATTCATCGAGAGTGAAGCTTGCGATAAGATATATGATCACTTAAAGACAGAGAGTAAGAGGGGCAAGAAGATTGCTCCTCTCTCTCACAATGTCTGGAGATGTTTCAAAGAGACGCCTCTCAATGAAGTGAAAGTTATCTTGATAGGCATGTGTCCATATCATACACTGAGCGCAGGCTCACCTATTGCTGATGGTTTAATGATGAGTTGCTCAACTACAAGTAGTATGCAACCTAGTTTACATCAGCTGTATGATGGTATAGAGAGAGAACTCTATGGTGGCTTTGCAATAGATAGGAGAAGAAATCCTGATCTATTGTTCTTAGCAAAACAGGGCGTGTTGCTATGTAATGCTGCTCTAACAACAGAAATTAATAAAGCAGGTTCTCACCTAGAATTATGGGAACCATTTATGAAGTATTTGTTAGAAGAAGTATTTGCATGGACAGGAGTTCCAATTGTTTTCTTTGGTAAGGAAGCAAGTAAACTCAAAAAATATGTAGCCCCATTCACATTCTGGTTTTCTATAAGCCATCCAGCATCAGCTGCATACAAGAATGGAGAGTGGGATACAGAAGGAGTATTCACAAAAATTAATAAAATCATCAAAGACAGCAATGGATATACCATTGACTGGTTAGAAAAAGTAGATATATCATGAACAATTATCAACCAGGAGAATTAATTATTGTAGGTGGAAACTATGGACAAGAAATAGGTTTCTACAGAGGACTAGGTAATAATAGTATTCAGTATTATATACCAAGGGCTATTACGCACTGTGTACCAAGAGGTCAAAAGCCTTGGACATCTTACATTAGTGGAAATTACAAAGACAGAAGAGTGGCTAGATACCATCCAGACCTTGTAACAGATCCAAGAGAGAAAGAAGAATTAGAAAAAGCATTAGAAATTATTAGAGAGAAGAACATTTTACCAGTTAAATACTAGAAACCATGATCTTAGAAAAACAAACACAATCATTAATTCATGAAGAAGGTAGTGCACAAGGCACTATTGGAATGTCATTGGACCTTGACTCAGCTCAGGTCTTGATGCAAATGTTGAGTAAGAATCTTTACTCAGACGCTATTGGTTCTACAATACGCGAGTGTGCAAGTAATGCCCTGGATTCACATCGCAGAGCAGGTGTAGACACTCCTATTATTGTTAAGCTAAGTAAAGTAGCCAATAACTATGAGTTCTCTGTTGAGGACTTTGGTATTGGTTTAGATGCTGATGATGTAGAGAACATTATTAGTAAGTATGGTAAGAGTACAAAGCGTAATAGCACTACAGAATTGGGTATGATGGGTCTTGGTTTCAAGGCTCCATTAGCCTATGCATCTAGCTTCTATTTCACAGCACGTAAGAATGGTGTGGAGCGTAAGTATATGATGTATGAAGGAGAAGAAGTCAACTCTATTGACTTGTTGCATGAGGGTCCCACTGATAAGGGCAATGGTGTTAAGATTACCATCCCTGTAAAGTGGTCAGATAGCTATGAGTTCAAGAGTAAAATCAAAGAGCAGCTAGCATATTTTGAGAGCGTATACTTTGATGTTGAGCTGATGGATAATCAATTCAATATCTTCAGAAGTGAGCACTATCAAAAGTCTGAACTATGTCCAGATCATTATCTTCATGTATGTCTAGACAATGTGTATTATCCATTAGACTTTGACAAGCTTGGTATCAATCGTATTGATGTACGTCTTGGTCTAAGATTCTCTTTAACTGATGGTATCTTTCCAACTCCTAACAGAGAGGCATTGCGCTATACCCAGGAAGCTAAGCAGATCATTCTTGCTAAAATTGCAACTGTAGCTAATGAGTTCATGGTTAAATACAATGAAACCATTGTAGATACTGATGACGTACGTGCAGCTATTGATTATTTCTCTAGCAGTAATAGATATATCAAGAACCATTTAGGTAATGATATGGAGGTCACTGAGATCTTGAAGCATGCTACTATTCCAATGCGTAAACCAACACTCATAGGATGTAAGTATTTCACAGCAGAGAGTCTTTATAAGGTGAAAGATTACATGTTACGTGAATATGAAGCTAAATATGAGCTACATGGTTACAGAAATAGAATGTCTGAATGTAAGAGTCACTGGGATAAAGAAGTCAGTCTTAGTAGACATAGCTATGGAAACAATTATCAACATGCTATCTTCACTGGTGTATTTGGTGATCGTAAACGTCGTTACATCAAAGAGCTTTGGAAAGGTAAAGGTATAAAGTTTATCAAAAAGGTGCAGGACTTTACTTTATTCTCTAAAGATAAAGCAAAGAGAAATACAAATACAATTCTTGGTAGTCCAGACATGACTTGTTACTTTGATTTATTGAAGTTGTACAACTATCCTAAAGCACAGTGGCGAGATGTTATCACAGAGTTTCAATCTTGTCTTAAGAAGATAACAGATAGCTTTATTGATCTTGATGCTATTGAGGTACCAGAAGCATGGATTATTGCTGACAAAGCAAAGAACAAAAAGCCTAAGCCTAAAGCTGCTAAAGATGGCACTGTTAAGGAGAAGGGTGATGTCAATTGTAAGATAGCAGAATCTCCTGAGCGTTATACAGGTACTAATGCTAAGTTCACTCCTATTATACTAAGTGGTAAGACTCTTCACATGAGAAAGACTTTGACAGTTTATGGTAAAGAGTCTGATCGTGCAGTGCTAGATTATCTATTTGGTATGTTTAAAGGTCATGTAAGTCTGGTAATTATGTCTGACAGAGAGATTAAAGTGTTGGAGATGTACAATCTTCACAACTTTATGAGCCTAGAGACATTCTTGAAAGGTGATAACAAACCATTCAGACGTGTAACTACAGCAAGACTTATCAAGAAGATGATGGGTGTTTATGATGCTACATTCAATGCTAAGCCAGGTATGAGAGAAGTGCTACCTGAGTTTACAAAGGAGATAGACACATTGGTGAAGTTTAAGAAACTATATCATAACGAGTATGCTACATCAACTAGATGTGATGAATTGGATATTGATAAGTTTGCTGCAGACAATAACAAGTATGATGTACACATGTACCCATTGTTATTGAAAGTAGATAAGTTTCTTACAAAGTTTCCATTTTTGGAAACTATTGCATATCACATGAAAACTTTTCAAATTTCTACTACAGATTCAATGATAAGTGTTCTTAAAGATATGTGTCGTTACAAGAATGCGCGTATGGGTAAGGCTAATTACAAAGTCACCACAGAGGTAAAACCTGAGGAGGTGAGTGTTGTAAATGAAGCTGCATGAACCTGATTATCAGTTAGTTAAATTATAATTTTCACTTGAGAATGTCCAGTTTATTGTGTAATTTACTGGACATTCTTACAAACAATCACAAAAAATGAATAATTCAAGTTTAGAATTCTTTAAGTCCTTATTAGATCGTGATAAGGCAGTGTTAGACATGATCAATGATGTCGTAACATCTAATGATGCTATCAAGAGCAATGGTAAACCTTATGCAAACATCAAGTTTGTTAATGATGTCCTCACTGTCATCTTGAATGATGGTAATATCATCAGTAAACACCCAGCTACAATTGATCACTTCAACCTTGCTCGTGAAGCAAAGAGTGAGATGGAGTTGTTTACTATCTGTAGTTCTTCTGAAGGTTTACAAGAGAAGCGTAAGTTTGAAGAAGAGGTTAGACGCAACGCAGCATTGGCTTCAGGTATCAAGTTATTACTTGAATGTGCTCCAGAAGACTTTGAAGAGCGTGATGGTGCCTTGTACATGAAAGGTATTGATCGCAGCATGCCTCAAATCTTAATTGAGGAATTCATCGTACTAGCTGATGATATGTATTCAGAAGAGTTTCATGATCGCTATGAAGGTTTGAAGCGTTTCTGGATGTGGTGTTGCTTGAATCCACGTGCTGAGGTAGCTGATGAGCTATTCAGATTCTTGAAGGACAATAGCTTCAGAATCACTAAGCAAGGTTTCTTTGTTGCATTGCGTAACGTAGTTACATTGCATGGTGGTGCAGATCTTGTACACTTTGTAAGTAATAGCTACAACAAGGTGAAAGCTGTGTGGAAGAAGAGTCCTGATAAGTATGAAGTGTTCTTACAGAATGGTGATTACAAACTTGTACATGAGGATGATTTGTTTGAAGATGAAACTCTTACATCTACAACATGTCCAGACTGTTTAGGAGATGGCGATTATGAAAGTGATGAGTTAGACTATTATGGCAACAACATTACTAAGATATGTGAAACATGTGATGGTGCAGGAGAAGTAGATGAGTATACTGAGACTAGAACGTGGTCTATAAACCATGGTCAGAACATTGGTAACTTGACAGAGTTGTACCTTGACCTACCTAATCGTGCAGAGAATCGCTTTACAGATGACTGGACTAAGACGTTTGACATTCGTGTAGGTGTTCCTGTTAGTATGCCTATGGAAGAGTGTAACTGGTCTACACAAGATTGTGCAGCAGCTGGTTTACACTTTACTGCAGACCAGATTCACTATGTAGGATGTGGTGACCAGTCTATGTTAGTGTTAATCAATCCTATGAAAGTTGTAGGTATTGGTCAGCACAAGGGTAGATGCTATGAGTATTTACCAATCATGACTGTGCCACGTAACGAGGCTACTACCATCTTACATGATTTAGACTTTGATACTATGCAGTTGGATGATGCTTATGCTATCCAGGAGCTTGAAGGTTTGGCAGAGAAAGTTAAAGAAGGATTCGCAGCTGAGGCTAAGAAGTACAACTTCAACTTCCCTACTATCAATCCTCAAACTGTAGAGAACATCATTACTAGTCTTGATAAGATGAAGCAAGTAATTGGAGGTAGAGTAGTTATTGTGTAGCTTTGCAACTTACAACATAAGTTATGGCTAAGAGAATAGTTAAGAAGATACCAGTTAAAAGGTCCAGGGTTCCTAAGACAAGGAACTCTGGTACCATGACAGAATCAGCGTTTTGGTCCTTTATAAGAAGTGCACTAAGACAGAAGTCAAGATGGTGGAAACCTATCTCTGAGTGTAAAGCTAAGGCAAAGCGTCCATACAAAGGACCTTTGAAGAGACAGAAGTTTGAATACCAATGTAACCAGTGTAAGGATTGGTTTCCTGAGAAGAAAATCAATGTGGATCACATCATCCCTGCAGGTACATTAACCTGTGGGGGTGACCTTCCTGGTTTCATTGAACGATTGTTCTGTGAGATAGATAACTTACAAGTATTGTGTGAAGGATGTCATGACATCAAAACTAAATCAGAAAGAGATGCAAAGGATAATTAAGAAACTATTTGAAGGAAGAGCTGATCTAATAGATCGAGACGTTAGGGATTGTATCAAACGAGGAGAAAACTATTATGTTGTCTATAACAATAAGACAATGACACTGTCTCCTGAAGATTTGAAAACTAAATGCCTTGGCAGACAGTACATTAACAACAAGAATACTGGGCACAAGTATGAGTTATTCTCATATAAGTTTGTCCCAGATAAACCAGCTAAAGATGAGCAACAAACAAGTTGAGATAAGTGTATCTAGAAAGCCTTCATTTGTAGAAGTATGGTATGAAGGAAGTGTAAAGTTTAATGATGAGCTGTATCAGTTTTGGTTAATTGATCCTCAGACTCCAGACCCTAGTGGAAACAATTATGAAATTGAAGTTAGGTGGTTCTTTAAACAAGTACCAATGGAGATTAGAAGGATGAGTGACACAATTGTTCAGCACTATTTAGAAATGAGAAACGATAAATAAATTGAAATGATTAAAGGAATCGCAAAAACAGAAGCAACTTACAGAGCTATCACTAGAGATAGCTCTTCTAGTCTAAAGGAGTTTTCAATGGATCGCAAGAAGTACTATCGCAAGTATGTTCTTGGTGAGAAGATTGAAGACGATGAAAGTAAAGCTGCTGTCATGGGCAGATTAGTAGAAACTAAACTCATGGAACCAGAGTTGTTTGATGATAAGTTCTATCTATCTACATGTCAGAGTGTACCAACAGGATTGATGTTAGATTTTGTTGAGGCATTGTACAAGCACATGATTGAGTCTATGGGTGAGAACGATGAGCTCACTAGACCATTTGATGACATTGCACAAGAGGCATACAGAGATTCAGGGTTCAAGATTAAGTATGAAGCTGTGCTAGCAAAGTTCACTGGCTCTGAAGCAGAAGTGTATTTTGATGAGATCATGTTGGTAAGACGTAAAGGTTTAACTGTAGTGTCTGTAAAGGATGTTACTAATGCAGAGAAGATTGTTGAGGCTCTACAGACTAGCCCTAACACTGCTCCTATTGTAAACCAAACACGTACTAGTAGATATGATGTACACAACCAGCTACAGGTAGAACAATACCAGGTACATGGTCATCTATTCAAGAGTATGATGGATAAGGTGATTGTAGATCATGAGAAGAAGACTATTCAAACTTATGACTTAAAATGTACATGGAGTGTTGAAGGTTTCTACAAAGAATATTATCTTTATAGAAGAGCATACATCCAGGCATTCTTATATTGGCATGCTGCGCACTTTCATTTTAAGGACTTAGTTGATCAGGGATATCAAGTTGAATATCCACAATTCATTGTCTGTGATAGCACTAACTATCTACATCCAATAGTGTATACACTAGCAACAGTAGATATGGTAGAGGCAAGAGAAGGCTTTGATTACAAGGGTACTAGATACCCAGGTGTACTTGATACAATTGATGATTTGAAGTGGGCTCTTGAGAATGATGTGTGGAACATGTCTCGTAAGAATTATTTAAGTGGTGGTATTGTAAATATTAAAGGGTAATGGATAGAAAAACAGTAACTAGCATCTTTATGGTGCCAACTTTAAAGATCTCAAGAGATGATCTATTCATGAACAACTGTATAAATGGTTACAGTGTAGACAAACATAGAGAGGTGCAGTATAAAAACTGCATCTATCTATTGTTTAAACCAGATGACATGGATAGATTTAGAGAATTCCTTGATGAAGAGTATGTCAGGACCAAAGAATTGATAGACGACTATGACTATGAAGATGGATTTGTAGTGTTAGTCTATAAGCTACCAAACAAATGGAAGAAAGACTTTGCTCTTGTTAGAGAGGGATTGTATTCTAAAACTTCAGAAGCATTCCAAAGTGTATTCCCAAAGATATTGAAGGTTCTTAAGAATGGATTGCAAAGAGATGAATTGTCTCTGCAATATAGAATCTTTAATAAGAGTATTCAATTGAGAGAATACTGGGAAGAACTAATTGGACTTGACATCTCTGAGGATGCAGAGGTTTGGAATACGTTTGAGATTGAAAAAGAAACATTAGATTTAGAACTTATAAAAGAAGACTTATGTGTACAATAGACTTATTAAAAGAGAATCCTCTTGCATTTGAAGCAATGCGCAAATGGCACAGAGATGAAATTATGGAGAATTCTAAAGATTTACCATTGTATTTTGTAGAGATGTTAGAGAAAGAAATCATAGATGAATCAGTGATTGAAAGAATTACAGATGCTAATCCAAGAAACTGGTTTGACTTCTTTGATAGTTATAATCTATGTATCAATATCACTACAGAAAAAGGTGAAAAGTTTAGTTATACAATAGTGAATGATCATGCTTCAGTTGGTAGCACGTACATGTCTAAAACAAGAAAAGAGGCTGACAAAGAAGCTATCATTGCAGCTATTAAGATGCTGAACACTACATTAACTAATCAAGTTATTGATAAGGAAAATAGTTAAGGTTAATTTTTGAATTTGGTTGTTTACTAAGGGTTACAGATATACATTTGTAGCCCTTATTTTTTAAACAACATTTAAACAATCAAACATATGGATTTAGGACTAGAAGCCTTGAGTAAAATTACAGTCTTTTCTAAGTATGCTAAGTACATTCCAGAGCTGAAGAGACGTGAAACATGGAATGAAATTGTGGATCGTTATGAAACAATGATGATCAAGAAATATCCTTACCTGGAGGAATCTATCAAGACTTCAATTCCTATGATTAGAGACAAGAAAATCTTGCCTTCTATGAGAGCGTTGCAGTTTGCTGGACCAGCAGCTGAGGTTAACAATGCGCGTATCTACAACTGTTGCTACCTACCTATTGATAGCTTACATAGTTTCTCTGAAGCAATGTTCTTGTTATTAGGTGGTACAGGCGTAGGTTATTCTGTACAACGTCACCATGTAGCAGAGTTACCAACTATCACTAAACCAGGTAAAGCTCGTAACTATCTTATTGAAGATAGCATCATGGGCTGGGCTGATGCAGTGAAGGTATTGATGAAAGCTTATTTAGAAGGTGGATTCATGCCTAAGTTTGACTTTAGAGCTATACGTGAGAAAGGTGCAGCTTTGATTACAGCAGGTGGTAAAGCACCAGGTCCTGAGCCATTGAAGTTATGTCTTGCGCATGTTCAGGCTATGTTAGACAGAAAGCAAGAAGGAGAGAAGTTATCATCTCTAGAGTGTCATGACATCTTATGTCACATTGCTAACTCTGTATTAGCTGGTGGTATACGTCGTAGTGCTATGATCTCTTTATTTGATCATGATGATGAAGAGATGATTACATGTAAGTATGGTAACTGGTGGGAGACTAATGAGCAACGTGGACGTGCTAACAACTCAGCTGTTCTACAACGTGGTGAAGTTAGTGAAGAAGAATTCATGGCGTTATGGAAACGTGTAGAAGCATCAGGATCAGGAGAACCAGGATTGTACTGGACAAACAACAAAGACTGGGGAACTAACCCATGTTGTGAAATTGCTTTACGTCCTTATCAGTTCTGTAACTTATGTGAAGTGAATGTATCTGATGTAACTAGCCAGGAAGACTTGAATGATCGTGTTATGCATGCCGCATTCTTTGGTACATTACAGGCTGGCTTTACAGACTTTCACTACCTACGTCCTATCTGGGCTAAGACTACACAGAAGGATGCTCTATTGGGTATTGGTATGACTGGTATTGGAAGTGGTGAGATCATGAAGTATGACTTAGAGATCGCTGCTCACATGGCTAAGCAAGTTAATCAATTGATTACAGAGAAGACTGGCATCAATGAAGCAGCTCGTATCACTTGTGTTAAACCATCAGGTACAACATCACTAGTATTAGGTACTGCATCAGGTATCCATGCTTGGCATAATGATTATTATCTACGTACAATGCGCTTTAACAAGAATGAAGACATTGCTGTGTACTTAATGAAGAATCATCCTGAGCTATGTGAAGATGATGTTCTACGTCCTACAGATACTGTATGTGTACGTATACCAGTGAAAGCACCAGAAGGATCTATCCTACGTACAGAGACAGCAATTGATACATTAGAACGAGTTAAACATTTCTCTACTAATTGGATCAAGTCTGGACACGTTAATGGTGACAATACTCATAACGTATCAGCTACTATCTCTATTGATAGCAATAAGTATTACTTTTCAGATTTTGGACCAGATAATGGATATCAGTTCTTCAAGGAAGGTCCTCTTACAACTAGTGAAAAGATAGATTGTGCTGAAACTAATGAATGGGAAGCTGTAGGATGGTGGATGTGGGAGAATCGTGATACTTATAATGGTCTATCTGTACTACCTTATTGGGGTGGAACATATCAACAAGCTCCATTTGAAGACATCACAGAAGAAGAGTATAATAAACGTATTGTAACACTTAAAGAACTAGATTTAACAAATGTCACAGAACAAGACGACACAGTTGACTTTGGTCAAGTTGCAGCATGTGCAGGGGGAGCCTGTGAAATCCAATTTTAAACCATTCACAAGTGAGTTCCTCGCAAGTCGAGGAACTTGCTGTGGAAATGGGTGTAAGAACTGCCCTTATGAGCCCAAGTTTACCAAAGGCAGTAAGATTTTGAAACAGTAGTGTTTTGAATTTTGATTGTGAAAAGAATGCAAATAGCCTAGGTGTTTTACGTCTAGGCTATTTTATTTTTAATGAATATTTAGTATCTTTAACTGAACAAAAAATATATTGAAATGGCAAAAAAACAAGAAGTGAACACTGGAAAATCTAAATTCCAGGAGGCATTGGACGCCCTTAACAAAAAGTATGGTGAGGGTAGTGTACTAGCGTTGGGTGATAAGAATCACAACAACTATGATCTTATATCTACAGGATCAATTGCGTTTGACCACATCGCTCTAGGTGTTGGTGGCTTTGTTAAAGGTAAACTTTATGAGCTTATTGGCTGGGAGGGTTCAGGTAAATCAACTATCTGTGGCCACGCTGTTGCTAACTGTCAGAAAGATGGTGGTAGAGTGTTGTACATAGATGGCGAGAATGCTGTAGATCCTAACTATTTCACTGCTCTAGGTGTAGATATCAATGAGATGTTAATTGCTCAACCATCTAATGGTGAGGAGGGTTTCCAGATTGCATTTGATATGATTAACACTGGAGAGATTGATCTAGTTATCATTGACTCAGACTCATCATTAATTCCTAAGAAGATTATTGATGGTGATGTAGGCGAGGCTAGCATTGGTCGTAAGGCTAAGCTTAACAGTGATGTCTATCCTAAGCTAAAGAACTTACTGTCTAAGCATCATACATGTGTGATTGTTGTTAGTCAATATCGTGAGAAGATTGGCGTTATGTTTGGTGATCCACGTACAACTCAAGGTGGTCATGCATTGAAGTTCTACTCAGATGTGCGTGTAGAAGTTAGCAAGACACATGCAAAAGATGGCACAGATGTCTATGGTAATATTACCAAAATCAAAACTGTAAAAAACAAGATGGCTCCTCCATTCAAAGGTGTAGAGTTTGAGATCTTGTTTGGTGTAGGTATTGATCGTATCCTAGAGATTATGGATATGGCCAATGAGTTTGAAATCTTACGTAAGTATGGTAAGACTATCACTTACAATGAAACCAAGTATGATATTGATGAATTCAGAGGATTGTTAGAAGATAACGACGAGTTCTTTGATAAATTGCGTCAAGATATCATTAATAAAATTAATCAACCAGATATTCCTGCAGAGGAAGACGCTCCTGCTGTAGAGAACAACACTTTAAACTTGTTTGAATAATGAAAGTAAACTTTAAAAAACTAATACCAGAGGCAGAGAAGCCTAAGTTTGGTAAGCCAGGAGATGCTGGTGCAGATCTTGTAGCTACATCCATTGAAACACATGGTAATCATAAATTAGTATATGGCACAGGACTTGCTGTAGAGATACCAGAAGGAATGGTAGGACTTGTTTTCCCACGTTCTTCTATACGCAGCTTTGACTTATCAATGAGTAACTCTGTAGGAGTTATAGACTCAGGGTATCGTGGTGAGATTATGGTAACATTTAATATTGTTCATACAGAATCACATACAGTTTATGAACCTTATTCAATTTATGAAGTGGGTGATCGTATTGCTCAGTTAGTAATTGTTCCTGTACCATTGATACAATATGTAGAAGTAGATGAACTATCAGAAACTCAAAGAGGAGAAGGAGGACATGGAAGCACAGGAAAATAAGGAAATGGTTAACCATCCTGATCATTACCAGGGTAATAACTTTGAGGTTATAGACATCATAGAAGACTATGAGTTAGGATTCTCTTTGGGGAATGCTATCAAGTATATCCTAAGAGCTGATAAGAAAGGTGCTAGAAAACAGGACCTGAAGAAAGCTATCTGGTACATTCAACGAGAGATAGATCGTGAAAACTTGTAGTGTAGAAGGATGTAACAACCCTGTGTGGAGTAAAGGCGTATGCAAATCTCATACATCTAGACAACCACTTGCCAGGACATCATCTATAAAGAAGAGTGTAGTGAAGAAACCTAAAGAGGTTAATCCAATGCATGTCTTCTTTATGGATGTCTGGAACGAACGCAAGCATTACTCTGAGGTGAGTGGTGAGTATCTAGGAAAGGAACCATTATCAACTTTCTTTCATCACATACTCCCTAAGAGTAAATATCCAGAAGTAGCATATAACAAATCTAATATTATTTTGCTAACTTTGGATGAACATACTAATGTAGAAGCAGATATCTATAGGTATGAGGAGATTAATAGACGACGTATTCAATTATTAAACCAAATAAACCAATGACAAATCAATTCTTTTACACACGTAAAGATGGAGACAAAGAGTACATGGACTCCTTCAACGTAAACAAAGTAATTCGCACAGTAGCTATAGATGATAACGATCTATTAGTATTGTTAGATGACATCCATGAGCGTGTTGTAGAAACACCCAACATTAATGTTAAGACTAACAAGATGATTGGTGTAACACGTAAGCGTGATGTTTACCAATCAGAGATTCACTTATCAGGTGAAGACATTGTAAGATTTAAAAACGCAACCAACATTTCTTTAATCTAATGGCAGAATTTAAAAAATTACTAGGAAACAGAATCCTTCTAGACCTTCCTAAGAAGGAAGAAGGTAAGCTCATTGTAGATGAGAACACAAAGGAAGCTCTTGAGAAAGAGATGATCCAGAAGTACAAGAAACTTAAAGTGTATGCTGTAGGTGATCTTGTTACTAATATAAGTGTAGGAGATGAACTGTTGGTAGATCCAGCAGGATTAAGCAAAGCTCCAGTAGTTCCAATTGGTGATGATAACAAGTTATTAGTTACACCATTTGATGTAATCTTAGTCTGGTAATGATCTCTGTACTCACTATAACATATCAGCGTCATCATCTTCTTGAAGAGGCTATTGAATCATTCTTACAACAAGGTGGTGAACATGAGATGGTTGTAGTTAATGATAGTCCTAAGGTAGAGTATGTGTACGATCATCCTAGAGTTAAGATCTTTAACTGTAAGGAGAGGTTCCCATCAATAGCTGCTAAGCTAGAGTGGGGATACAAGCAATGTAAATATGATTACATATACAGACTAGATGATGATGATTTAATTGGACCTAAGGGGTTAGAGATAATGGCAGAAGCTATTAACAATAATCCTGGATATGAAATATACAGAAGTAATTCTCACTATTTCTTTGTTGATAATACCTATAACAGTATGGGTGATAACATTAACAATGGTAACTGTTATACTAAATCATATCTAGACAGAATTGTTTGGCCACACAAGAGTGGTGATGAAGATGTTGATATAACATTTATGAATCGTGCCAAGATATTCTTGATACATAAAGCAACAATGATCTATAGATGGGGTATGAATACAATGCATATCTCTGGTATGGGTACATTACCAAGTGAAGAAGTATTGTCTAGAACAGATCAAATGTTAAACTCTGAGGATGGTGTCATTGAGCTTCATCCTAGGTTCAATAATGATTATTACATCCAGCTAAGAAAGAAATATGCTTGGCATAGATAAAGAAAAAGGGAGCCAAATGGTTCCCTTTTTACTTACAAAATGAATCACAAAATCAATTGAAATGAAAACTATTTAGAGAGTCGCTTCTGCTTCATAGGAAGCATTGGGCTTTTTAATCGTTTAGGAGTGTCTGCTTCTCTCATGAAGTTATTCTTAGGAGAAGGATTCTTTACCTTAGGTGCGTTACGTGGTTTGCCAGATTTCTTAGCTTCACCAGCAGTCATCTTACTTGCAGCCATATTTACATTTCTTCATAGATGCACCTTTCTTAGCTAGCCCTTTAGCACCAGCAATACGATCAGCAGCAGTAGGCTTAGGGTTGTTATCAACACCAGCCTTTACTGACAACATACCAAATGATGTTCCTTTCTCAGCCTTCTTCATCTTACCACCCATTTTCATCTTACCAAGTGTACGCTCTTGTACCTTAGTGTAGGCACCTTTAGCGTCTACAAGACCTGCTTTCTTATTATTCTGTGGAGCTACTCCAGCAGATATATTCTTTGCTTTACTTACCTTTGCCATATTTATTTCTTTTTAGGAGTTTTACCAGCTTTCTTCATAGCAATAGCAGTAGCTGCTTGTTTAGCCATTGCTCCACCCATTTTATATTTCTTAACCATTCCACCTTTCTTCATGGGAGTTCTTGACATATTAGATTCAGTTCCTCTTTGAGTGCCAGTTTTTTCAGTACCATCAGGATTAAGTGTACCATTTTTAATACCACGCTGAATATTTGGATCTAAAGGTATCTTACCTGCTTTTTTATCTTCTATATATTTTCTATATGTTTCTCCCATAAGTCGATCATTCATATCATCGTCATAAGGAGGAGGTGATTTTTTTACTACCTTCTTTGGTACATTTGTTCCCTTTTGAGCTTTTTTCATGGGCTTACCCATTACTTTTTTCTTCATCATTGCCATTGTATTATTTCTTTTTAGATTGAGCTTTAATTTTCTTTTCCTGCTTTAACATAGCAGCTGTAGGTTTCTTACCAGAACCTTTGTTAGCACGGATGTTATCCCATAAGCCACGCTTAGAGTATGAGCCATCAGCACGTTTAATCATACCACCTTTTTTCATAATACTAGTATTTTTATTTTTAGCTACACGTAACTTTCTACGAGCACCAAAATCTTCTAAAATAGTACCTTCAGGTAATTCTAAATCAAAAAGTTCTTTGTCACGTTTTTTATATGCTATCCCATCTCTCATAATTCTCATTTCTTCTGGCATTGATGCAATAGTGCCACCCCTCTGCATTTTTTTCTTTAATACTTTCTTTGCCATGTTAACACTTCCACTTACGTAGAGATTTATTGATACGAGAATTAGGATCGTTTGCTGTCTTAGCAGACGTTAGTTTCTTTTTCATACCTGACATCCTAGCACAGAATGATTTCTTGCGAGGACCACCTTCAGGTTGTGGAGCTTTAAGACCAGGTTTACCTGGATTAGCTCTGTTGTAGGAAGCTCTACCTTTTGCGTTAAGGCCACCAGAAGGATTCTTACCTTCTTTTCTTTGCCATGCTGGACTTTTTGCCATAGTCAGGATTGTCTTTGTGCCACTTCTTAACAGACGCAACACCTTGTTTAACAGTTTTTGCTCTAGCTTTAGCAGTGAGATTAATCTTATCCCACTTACCTGCAGGAATACCAGCTGTATGATCTACAACTATATCCCCTTTATCACCTATCCCTCTATCAGTAGTTTTCTTAAAGACCTTATGTGTCTGACCACCAGCCTTGACAATAGCTTTTAGCTTTCCTCCTTTTTTTAAAGTAGAACCTTTGAACTCTCCCTTCTTCTTAATCAAGGGACCGTTAGGAACAGGTGTAATATTTTTCATTACTTACCAGCTTTACGAGCTCTGCCCATTGCTTTAAATGTTTTAGCTAATGCCTTACGTTTAGGAGTACATGTAGCTTTAGTCATAGGAGTGCAGTATCCTTTGTGTTTAGGATTTACTGCTTTCTGGATCCAATTCTTGTCCTTTGCCATATCTTCTATAAGTTATGTTAGGTTTGACAATGATGTCTTTATGAGTGAATTGCCAGAGCTCCCCAGTGGCATTAATAATAATCGTATAAATAGTGTCAGTTTCATGACCATAGTCTAGAACCAACCAAATAATTCCATCACCTTTTGGTGTGGTGACTTCTATCCTATTGGTTGGTTCATAGATCATCTTTGTTTTTTAAAGTGCAGTTCCACATCTAAGCATGGTTGGGCACTATTACTCTTGTATTTCTACAACAACTCCATTAGCTACGCTCTCAGCCATGATACCATCTAAGATATCGCTAGCTTCTGATGCCATTAGAATTGTTTGTGCTTCACGTGTTGAGATAATAGCTCGCATCGTATTTAATATCAATCCAAACTGATTTCCTGACAACGTGAATGTTGTGTCGCTTGACCAAGTGTACTTCTTACGAGGATCAAACTCTGGTGCCACCACTGCTGATGGTTCATCTTTTACTATTTCCATGATTATTTATTTTGGTTTATGCAAATGTAATCATCCTAAATCAATATCAAAAGAAATAATTGCACTAGTTTTAATACTCTTAGACATGTCTAGTTTTATTCCAAACTGATTATGAAACTTAAAGAGCTCCTCTATTATAGAATTTGTATAACTAGGTATAGAAGGAGCTATCCTAAATGAATAATGATTAGAATGTTTTGTAATTGCCATAGTGGCAAGTTCATCAACTGATTCTAGAACACCCTGAAGATGAGCAAAATACAACTCATCGTTGTGTCTCATCACTTTAGGAAAGAACTTCTTCTCTATTTGCATTACGACAACGTCAGTAAGTATTTAGTTGTAGCTGCTTTTCCAGACAAGCTTTGAGCAACATTTTCAATGTCAGGCATGTTGTTAGTAGCTCCATAGTTCTGTAGTTGCTTAGCAAACGCCATTAACTCAGACACCACTAAACTTGATACGCCTGGAGCATATTCTTTTAGTTGTCCAGGGTTACCAATTTTAGCACGAGTACCAGAGTATCCCATAATCTTCTCAATGATTTCATCTTTAAAATCAAAGACAGCATCATACAATCCACCTAGGGCTTGATGTTCTGCATAAGAACGTGTAGCCCAATGTAGGTTGTGTAGCTGTAGTTCAAAGTATGTTAGCTTTGTAGCAATGCTGTCAGGAGAAAGATCTCCTGACGCACTACTTAGCATTTCTTGTGGGAATAAAGATTTAGCCATTAGTTTAGTTTATTAACAAGCTGCTTTTGATAGAACTTCTCCAATCGTTGAGCTAATGTTTGCAGTGTATTTTACTGAAGGATTGCTTTGTACAAAGTAAGTGTAGTACGAAGTATCATCTCCAGTGTGTGGAACTGTAAGACCTGAGTCATTAAAGAATTGAGTTACAGATGCTGGATTAGATGATGCTGCATATACTGCAAATGGTGTAAAGCTAGCAGCACAAGCAGTAGGTCTATCAGCATAACCAGTTGGACTCACTCCATAAGTAGTTACACCAGGAGCTGCAGTTGTAGTAGTGGTCGTAGTACTAGTTGAAGTAGATGTTGTAGTGGTAGTAGTAAGATCATTGCAACACTCATTTGCATCTATCTCTTGCCAATTACCAACCTTTGGTTTAAATCTTTGTAAGATTAAACTTCCAGGGATTACACGCCCGTTACCATCGTAACGGACGTATGCTTTTAATTTATTATTGCTATTTGCCATGATTAACTACAGTTTGCTTGATTAGATAATACTCCATTAGAACAGCTGAATACTATACCAAGTCCTGTAAGTGCTACAAAAGGATAGGTAATAGGAGTCGTAAGTCCAGAATCAGCATATAAAACTGAACCATTAGTTACTGAACCATAAGGAGTTGTTGAATAATATGTTTGTGTCATCCCTCCAAAACAAGCCTCACCTGCACTTCCATATCCAAAGCCACCAATAAAGTCATACACAGTAGGGGCTGCAGTAGTAGTTGTAGTCGTAGTGCTGGTAGATGTACTAGTAGTAGTCGTAGTGGACGTACTAGTAGAAGTAGTTGTAGTTGTAGGAGTATAATTACAGCACTCATATGCTGGAATCTCAATCCAACGACCAACTTTAGGTTTGTTCTTTCTCAGAATAAGGCTGCCTGCGACAACCCTTCCGCTACCATCGTAGCGAACAAATGCTTTAAGATTTCTCTGATTTGCCATTTTTATTAATAGTTTAATTTGTATTTATATTTCAACTTCATCATCTGCTCAACATAGTAATGTGTGCCTCTTTCCTGTGCCTTATGATCATTGTACACCAGTTCTAGATGAGGGTCTAGAAAAGGATCTTTACCTGTGTGGTATTCTCCTTTATAAAATGCAGGATAGTCTCCCATTTGTTTTGAGACAATACCAGCATTATGAAAGATACCTAAGCGTTTGACCTTGTCAATAGGATCTGACGCCCAAGAGAATTCCATTTCAGGTATATTCTTAGTGACCCCACCTCTATACCAAATAGCCCAGAGGACAGCCCACATGTCAGCACACCAACTTTGAAAGCCTTTAGATTCATTCTCAAAATACAATCTGTTTATGTTTAACAAATAACTGCGTATTGAAATACAATCTCTCAAGACCTTCTCCCAGAATATAGCATCAATATTCTTTAATAGATATTGCGCTCCTCCTGAGTGGTCATTGTTTGCTTCTGCTATCTTACGTGTGATACCGCACATATCTGTAGCTTGAGCTAACACATCAATCTTTTTATATGCATGGACTTTACCAGGCATTACATCTCTAACCTTGCTATCAAAATATGAAGCGTTGATGTAACTATTAGTATCAGATAGGTAATTTATATCGTCATCTAAATAAACATCAACATTAAAGTTCTCTGTAAAGACTACATCTGAATCACAATAGAAGACAGCTTTGTCTTTCATGTCTGGATAATCTTGCCAGTAGCGCATCAAGACATATGGACGTAGAACAGGGATGTAGATCCCTAGCTTCTGACTAACACCATCCTGGTCCTTGTAGAATTGAAACTTTGATTCTGGATACAAATCAATGATCTGTTGCCATTTCTCATTCTTCTCTCTGAATGATGGGATAAAGATAAGTACGATAGCCTTATCTGAATGTCCAATGTTTCTCAAGCTTTCCAACCATAGATGCACCTGCCAAGTATAGTAGGTATCATCTGGCTGAGCACAGATAAACTTTAATTCCTTCATGTAGTTAGTTGGTTTGTTTTATTTTAATTTACTGTAATTGCAACGCTTAAGAATCCTCTACCACAGCAAGTATCTGTACTATAAATACCTACAGAGAACCATTCTCCTGGATTAACTGTAATGTTCCATGTTCCTACTTCAGGAGTACCTTCTACTTTAGAATTATTATCTGAAGGTTGACCAGTTGGTTCTGTTGCATCTAAGCAATAGATAGGACGATCAACATTTGTTCCATCATCTGCACTCGCCCATTGATAGTCTATAGTTAATGATGCTCCAGCAGCAAAGTATCGTTTAATATATACCCATCCATTACCTTGATCATCATCTGGTCCTGTAATATTATATCCATCAACTGCATATTGTGCAACAGTTCCATCACCAGCAGTACCACCTGTTACTGTTGTCCATGTATTTGGGTAAGCTGTGGTAGTTGTAGTTAACGTAACATTACCTGCTACTTTGGTTAATGTTTCTAATTGCTTAGCTATATTCCAAAGCAAGTACGCTTTCTGACTCCATCCTATTTGTTTACTTGGTATTGCCA